>Ga0268299_1000219_pt1 | contig 221225 bp, 162 predicted proteins | sample NOBtaG_FD_193484 | JGI IMG/M metagenome (GOLD analysis project Ga0268299, IMG submission 193484) | Activated sludge microbial communities from bioreactor in Nijmegen, Gelderland, Netherland - NOB reactor | ecosystem: Engineered > Bioreactor > Aerobic > Activated sludge | place: Netherlands... | reverse complement strand
GGGCAGGTGCGCGGGCGGGTGCGCGGGCAGGTGCGCGGGCGGGTGCGCGGGCAGGTGCGCGGGCGGGTGCGCGGGCAGGTGCGCGGGCGGGTGCGCGTACCGACGCTCGTCGCGGCGGTCGTCGTCGCGGTCCTGTGGGCCGGCGTGTCGATCGCGGTGGCGCAGACGGCGGACCTTCACTCGGGACACGCCATGCCGGCCGATCAGAAGCCGGCGCCGGATCCGCATGCCGGCCACATGACGCCTCCCGCGCGGCAGCCGTCCGGAGAGCCGCTGCCGGACTTCATCCCGCCGCTGACCGACGAGGACCGCGCGGCCGCATTTCCAGATGTCGATGGTCACGCCACGCACGACAACGGCATCAACTACTTCGTCCTCGTCGATCAGCTCGAATGGGAGACCGGCGGTGCGAGGCAGGGCATCGGGTGGGACGCCAAGGGGTGGGTCGGGCGCGATCGGGATCGTGTCTGGTTCAGGGCCGAGGGGCAGCGTGAAGACGACGACACGTACGATGCCCAGACGCACGCGTTCTACGGCCGCCAGTTCTCGCGCTGGTGGGACGTGCTGGTGGGCGTGCGCCAGGACTTCGCGCCGGGGCCCGCGCAGACGTGGGCCGCGTTCGGTGTCCAGGGGCTGGCCCCGTACTGGTTCGACGTCGAGGCCACCGCGTATCTCGGTGCGAACGCGCGGAACCACTACCGGTTCGAGGTCGAGTACCAGTTCCTGCTGACGAACCGCCTGGTGCTGCAGCCGATGGTGGAGATGGAGCTCTACGGCAAGCCGGACCTGGAGCACGAGCGCGACTCGGGCCTGGCGACGCTGGACTTCGGCTTCAGGCTGCGCTACCTGATCCGACGCGAGCTGGCGCCCTACGTTGGCGTGGTGTGGCACCAGAAGCACTTCGGCACCGCGGACATCGCCCGCGCCAACGGCGACAGCACGGGCGGGGCGCGGTTCGTCGCGGGCTTGCGGTTCTGGCTGTAGGCAGGCTACAGGCTTCAGGCTACAGGCCTCAGACCACAGGCTACAGATTTGGGCTCACGGCTCCGGAGGCGCAGAACAGCGCGGCCGCGGCACCGTAAGGCCTTCGCGAAAATCGCCTGTGGCCAGCGCTGTCGTCAGCGTGACGAGCCTGAAGCCTGGAGCCTGGAGCCTGGAGCCTGAAGCCTGAAGCCTGAAGCCTACTTCTTCCGCGACTTGTAATACGCCTCGATGGGCTGGAACGGGCCGAACTTGTGCTGCTCGAGCGGGAAGTCGTCGGCGAAGGGACCGTACGGGTTGTCAACCGGCTTGGCGCTCTTGTCCGGGTAGTCCTGCTCCAGGTTCGGCATCTCGGGCCGGGGCTTGAAGTTGATGAACGCCGCCACGTCGAACGCCTCATCGTCGGTCAGCGTCGGCTCGCCGAGCGGCATCCGCGCCTTGATGAACCGGGCGGCCGTCAACACCCGGTGCATACCCGCGCCGTTGTTGAACGAGTCCGGTCCCCACAGCGGCGGAAAGAGATAGCCCTTGCGCTGGTCGGCGGTGGCGAGCAGGCCCAGCCCGTCGGCGCCGTGACACTGCGCGCAGCGCGTGCTGAAGACGATCTGTCCCATGGCCACGTTGGCCGCGCGCTCCGGTGTCTTGAACGGTGGCGGCTCCTCGGCCTTGCGCAGCGAAGCGCCCATCGACGCGTACTGCGCGCCGAGGCCGCGCAGGTAGGCGGCCATCGCCATCATCTCGGGGCTGTCCATCGGCAGCGGCCTGCCGTTCATGCTCCGCTGCATGCACTCGTTGATGCGGTCCTCGACGTCGGTCCAGTTGCCCGCACGGCCCGAGAAGCGCGGGTAGTGCTCGTCGGTCTGCAGCAGCGTCAGCGTGCCCGGTTCGGTACCCGTGCCGAGGTGACACGATCCGCAGTTCAGGCGGCTCGCCGTATAACGCAGGTTCGGGTCGGGCTGATCCGGACCGAGCAGCTCGGCCGTGTGCGCGACCAGCCGCCGGCCGTATTCCTCGGTGGCATGGGCAGGCGCACGCTTCTTCGGCGTCGAGAGGGCCTCCCCGAGTGGTGCGTTCGGCGGGACCGTCGGGGTGTCGGGGACGCTGGCGGCCGGCCGGCCCCCGCTCAGCATGCCGAGCGACGGGCCCGCGTAGAGCGCCACGCCAACCGCGGCAGCACCCACCATCGCACAGCCCACGACGATACCGGTCAGCCCGCTCGACGGCCGCGGATCCTCTCGCTCGGTCACGACGCGTTCCTCCGCTGTTGCTCCCGCCGATCATAGTCCCTCACGGCGTCCTGGAAGCGGTGCTTGGGCTGCTCGATCCAGGCACGCAGCCTGGGCGACATCGCCCAGGCGAGGACGAACGCCAGGGCGAAGAGGATCGACCCGCCGACGATGAGGTCGGTGATCATGGCTGGGACCGGTCCAGGGCTCCCCGGTAGAATCGGCGGACGTACTCGGCGACGGCGCGAATCTCCGGCTCGGAGAGGCGTGGTGTCCACGGCGCCATCGGCGTGCCCTCGATGCCGCGGCTGATGACCTCCACGGCATGGCTGACGCTCGGGCGCTGGCGGCGGAAGCTGACCGGGCTGATCGCAAGCTCCGCGGCGGCTGTGCCGTCGCCGTCCCCGAGCGGCCCGTGACACTGCGCGCAGTTGGCGGCGTAGACGCGCGTCCCCACCTCTTCCTGTTCCGGGGGCAGGACGGGCTCCTGCTGCGGGGCCGAGAGTGCGCGCACGGCCTGCGCCACCGTCGCCAGGTCCTCGGGCCGTTGGTCGCGCCACGCGGGCATCGCCGCGCCCGCCACGCCGTTCCAGAGCACGTCGGCCAGGCGCGCCGTCGAGTAGTCGTGATCGGACAGCTTCGCCGGTCGCGGGCGGAGCGTGGCGCCGCCCACGCCGTCGCCCTGGCCCGTCGCGCCGTGGCAGGTGGCGCAGTGCCGCGCGAAGATCTGCTGTCCGCGGTCCAAGTCGTTGACGAGCGGCAGCGAGGGCGCTTCGTGCGTGCGGCGCGCCCGGGCCGGGTGCGCGTTGAGCGTGCCTCCAAACGCCATCTGTCCCATCTCATCGTCGGGGCAGTTGCAACCCTCGCGGGCGCGGGCCTCGCCTTCGGGGCCCGCCAGCTCGCGGGCGCGGCCCAGCGACTCGAAATAGGCCACCAGATCCAGCGCTTCCTGCCTCGGGCGGTCGGGTGCGCCGTCGAAGAGCAGGGGATAGGCCGGCATCACGGAATCGGGCACCACCGCGCGGGGCGAGAAGAGATGGACGAGGTGCCAGTCCTGCGGACGCGTCCCGGCCGCGCGCGACAGATCCGGCCCGATGCGGCGGGTTCCCCACAGGTGCGGCGTGTCCGCGCGGGTCTCCCAGGCCAGCGTCGGTGCGCCGAAGCGCGCGATGTCGGAGTGGAGATACCGTACCTGCTGCGTGTGGCAGTAGGCGCAGCCCTCGCGACCGTAGATCTGACGGCCCCGGCTGGCGCTCTCGCTCAGCTCCAGCGTGTACTCGGGCCCCATGGCCGCCGACTGTGCCTCGAGCACGCGCCGGGGCCAGATGCCCAGCAGTGCGACCGACAGCGCGAAGAACAGCACGCCGGCGACGCTCGCCGCCAGGTACGACATGCGAAGGACGCGCTGCGGCCGATCGCTCACGACGCCTCCAGCGCGGCGGCGGAGGCCAGCCGCGGCCTGACTTCAGGGACAGGCTCCACGCCGACGCCGGTCTCCACCTCGCGCAGGCCCGCGCCCACCGGCCCGGTGGTCAGCCCCAGCAGCAGCGACACGAAGCCCGCGGTCAGGATCAGGCCCGAGACCACGCGCACCATCCAGTACGGCCGCGTGGCCACGATCGAGTCGATCCAGGGCGCGCTCGTCTGCCACATCCAGCCCTGGATGAGTCCGGCCCAGGTAAGATCCACGAACATCGTGACCATCCCCACGACGAGCAGCCAGTAGGCCCACCAGATGGCGCGCGCGTTGTAGCGCGCCCACGGGATGCGCTGCCAGGCATGCACCAGCCCGCCGGCCCCGGCGAAGCTGGCGAAGCCCAGCATCGCGAGGTGCGAGTGGGCGACCACCCAGTCGGTGAAGTGTACCGTCTGCTGGATGGCCATCTGGGCCTGCGAGGCGCCCTGCACGCTCACGATCAGGTAGAAGACCGTGCCCATGGACACGAACCGCAGCCCCGGATCGCGCGGCAGCCAGCCGGCGCCGCGCATCGACAGGAACAGGTTCGTCACGACGATGACGACGGTCACGCCCAGCAGGGCCGAGGCGGCGATGGCCCCGATCTGCGCGGGCATCGGGATGACGGAGAAGACGTAGTGGTGCGTGCCGTTCAGCGGGTACAGGAAGAACAGCAGCCAGAAGCCGAGCATCGAGAGGAAGTGGCTGAACACCGGCCGTCCGGTCGAGGTCGGGATGACGAAGTAGATGATGGCCAGGGCGAGCGGCGTCACGAACAGCCCGACCGCGTCGTGAATCCACAGCCCGCTGAACGCCGCGCCGCTCGCGCCGGGCACGATCTCCGGCACGAGGTTGCCCATCGGGTAGGACAGCAGCGTGAAGACCAGCGCGCCGATGATGTACCAGCTGGACACGTAGAGCGACTCGAGCCCGCGCGCGAAGAACCCCGGCAGGAACTGGACGACCGCGAGGCCGAGGGCCACGACGACGAGCGCGTCCACGACGAGCGGGAACTCGGCCCACTCGAGCGGTTGGCTGATGCCGGCCAGGACCAGCAGCCAGCCGGGGGCCATGATCGCGAAGTTCCAGAGCCCGAACATCCAGAGCCCGAGCGTGCGGCTGGTGACGGGCCGCCCGGTCAGGATGGGCACGGCGTGGTAGAGGAAGGCCAGGAAGACGTTCCCCAGCCAGCCGAGCATGATGCCCTGGGTGTGCGCGTAGCGGAGGCGCCCCCAGCCGAGCCACGCAACGTCCCGCCCCAGGTCCGGGTAGATCAACTGGAGCGAGACGATGACGCCGAAGAGGGCCGAGAGGAGCAGCGTGACCAGCGCGCCGATGCCGTGCGCGTGGACGAGCGTCGTCTCGACGTGAGGGCCTGTGTGCCGAGCGGACAGACGCGAGCCCCTACTTGTTGATCGGGATCATGATGTGCGCGCCCGGCGTGCCGGGCAGCATCAGCCACGGGGTCCCGCGCAGTTCCAGCGCATCCTCGCGCGCGCTGGCCGTCGTCACGCCGATGGACTCCGGTGTCGCGCCGGGGACCGACAGCACCCACAGCAACTGGATGCGGTCGCGCTTGCCGTAGAGCCGGTAGGACATGGTCCCGAAGGGCGTCTCGGGGATCTTGCCCGCCTTCGTCGCTTCGGCCATGGCGACCTGGATGGCCTTCTCGTCCATCTTCTGCGCGCGCAGCTTTGCGGAGAAGTCGCGGCGCGGCGCTGTCACCGTGTTGTAGCACCACGTGAAGCCGTCCTCGCCGCGGGGCGTGCACTCCACCTGGTTGTTCCCCTGGCGGAGCACCTTGCGCTCGCCAGTGGCGGGGTCGTACTTGTAGACCGTTGCGCCCGCGCGCAGATCCTCCGGCAGCGGCAGCGTGGCCTGCGCGATCTCGTCCGCGGCGACGTCGGTGATGGTCGAGTTCTTCGGCGCGGGGTTAATCGGGATCATGATGTGCGAGCCCGGCGTGCCGGGGAGCATCATCCACGGGAGGCCCTGTCCCTTGATGGCCGCGTCACGCTGGCTGACGGTGGAGACGCCGACGGATTCGGGCGTGCTGTTGGGAGTCGACCACACCCACAGGTTCTGGATGCGGTCGCTCTTGTCGTAGCCGCGGTAGGACATCATCCCCTTCGGGGCGGGCGGCAGCGTGCCAGTCTTCACGGCTTCCGCGAGGGCAGCGTTGATTTGCTCGTCGGTCTTCTTCTCGGCGCGCAGCTTCGCTTCCATGTCGCGGCGCGGGGCCAGCGACTTGTTGTAGCAGCGTTCGAAGCCATCGGCCATCTTCGGCTGGCACTCGAGGAAGTTGGTGCCTTGCCGCAACACCTTGCGCGCACCTGTCGCCGGATCGTAGGTGACGACGGTGGCCCCGGCGCGCAGATCCTCCGGGAGGATGGCGACGGCCTCGGCAATCTGGGCCTCGACGGACGGTGTCTGCGCGGCGGCCACCCACGGGCTGGCAATTGCCAGAATCGCGAGGATGCCGATGGACTTCTTCATGCTGCCTCCTTGACCTGTCTTCCGTATCGCGTGTTCGTATCCTTCGTGACGCCTATTGCCTGTTGTAGCCGAAACCTGCGGCCTGGGCCTGCTCGATGGCCTTCACCATCGCCGGCACGATCGTGACGCCGGGAAGCAGGTTCGCGCGCAGCTCCTTGTCGAGGGCGGCTGCCGTGCCCTTCCCGCGCGCCTCGAGCTCCAGCGTCCACAATCCGAGTGCGTTCGCGCACATCAGGAACTTCGTGCCCATCTTCTGGAGGTTGGGGATGCTCAACCCGGTGATCGCCTGACCGAGCAGTCCGATGCTCGCGGGGATGCCCATCCGCTGGGCGAGCAGGTGCCCGTCCGCTGTGGTGGGGCTTGCGAAGACGTTGCGCGTGTAGGGCTTGCCGGCCGCGTCCTTCAACCCGAGCAACTCGCCCAGTCCGTGCTTCGCCCACATCGCGTCGTTGAATCCGAGCGCGATGGTCGATGCGGCGCCGACACCGTAGAACGAGCTTGCGACGCCTGCCTGGCCCGGAGGGTAGGCCGCCAGGTAGTTGAGGATGTGCAGCAACCCGACCCCGTTCATGTGTTGCGGGCAATCGAAGAAGCACCGGTTCTTGCCAGGCACCTCCTTGAGCCACGCGTCATCACCGCCGCCCTGCTCAGCGGCGCCCGAGGCGCGCAGGGTGACCGTTGACCATCCAGCAGCCGCAGCCGCCAGCCCGCGCGCGACGAATCCACGACGATCGGAGCGATTGGACAACGACATGGGGACCTCCTGCTGATACCGGAACCGATGCACCCGGCGAGCCGCCGGGCCCGACTGGTGTTCCACGCTCGTGACCCCCTGGGTCACCCGACAAACAGGTAGCTGTAGCCGCGCTCTTGTGCATGGGCGACCGGCACCACGCCGGCGACACCGATCGTCAGGTGGCCGTTGGGGAGCACGTTCGCGGCCATTTCCTTGATCACCGCGTCCGCATTGCCGTTCGCGCCCGCGATGCGCCGGGCCAGGCCAAGGCTGGCCGACCCACAGACGACGAAGTGCACGCCGCGCTTGGCGAGACCGGCCAGCTGCATGCTGTCACCCGTGTTGTAGGGGTTGGCGGTTGGCGGAGGCGCCGCGGGATCGGCGTTGCTGCCGCCCATCGACCGGCCGTACTTGCTCCAGATGGCGTCGGTGTAGCCATACGCCGTTGCCGAGTGGCGGAGCACCATGATGATGGCCACCTCGTTGTCCTCGAGGCCGTAGCCGGTCTTGTGGCCCGTGAAGAGGTTGCCGGCGAAGCGGATGCCCTCTGGCAGGGCCGAGGGGCTGGTCAGGTCCAGGATGATGCGGTGCTTGCCGGGCAGCGTGTCCATCCACTCGTCCTGCGCATGGCGGGCCGGCGTGAAGGTGGCTGGCGCCTGCGCGCTCGTTCGGGTTCCCATCGCCACCGCGGTGGCGGCCGCGCCCAGGCCAGTCACGAGGGCCCGGCGACCTTTCCTGTCCTGCGTCATCTCGTCCTCCAGAGGATCCGCACGAGGCGGGGCGGTGCCCCGACTCATCCAGCGGGATTATACGTGGCCCGACGTCAGGGGAGGGGGCGCAACGTGCCGCGGAACTGCAGGTGGTAGCCGGGCGTGATCAGGGCATCGAACAGTAGTGGCACGAATCCGGGCGCGCGCACTTCGATACGGTGGATACCCGGCGGGAGGGGCAGGGCCCGACCCACCGGGCCGAAGTCCACCGCGGGGCCCGCCAGGGCGTCGTCGACCCAGATCTCGGCGTCCGCGGGGGTGACCTCGAAGCGGATCCCGCCCGGGACGGAAGTGGCGTCCGGCATCCCGATCAACGGCGCGGGCATGTCGAATCCGAGCCACGTGTGCCGATCGACGGCGACGCCGAGCCTCGGGCGGAACCAGGGCATCGATTGGGCCGACGGGCCCCACCAACTCCCGGGTTGCGTGGCTGGGCACCGGCACGGGTCCGGAGCCACATCGCGCGTGGAGTAGACACGTTCTTGAGGCTGCTGCGCGAGCGCCACGAGGCTTCCCGCCGCCATCCACGCCAGCACCGTGCCGACCGACACCCGCCGCAACCGCGTCATCGTCGCCTCCCGCGTGTCCATCGATCCCAGCATAGACCGGCCGGTCGTGCGTCGTTGGCGGGAATCCGTCGGTCCGGCGGGGGCGGCGCCGGCACGCCGGCTGTGGGCTCGATCGAGACTGCGGCAATCTGTCGCAGGGCCGCGGCCGCCCACCGCGGGCGCCAAGCCCTAAGTATTAGTACGGATGGCACTTGTGCCCGCGCAGATCGGCTGGTCGCCGGCCGCGCGCTCTGGCACCAGCGTTGCTGGAACCGCTGGCAGGAACACCATCATGGAAACCACCCGCATGGCTGCATTACTGGCGGCGGGTCTGCTCGTGTCCGCTTCCATGGCGTGGGCTCAGACCGACAAGCCAGTGGCTTCAGTGGTCGGTGCCGACACCTGCGCCACGTGTCACGAAGATGTAGCCCGCCAGTTCGATCGATCCCAGCACGGGGCCCTGGCCGGATTCGAAACGCGCGGTCAACCCGCGCGCTGCGAGTCCTGCCACGGTCCCGGGAGCCTTCACGCCGACAGCGGCGACAAGACGCTCATCCGCACGTTCGACGACCCCTCTGCCTCCTCGTCTGTCTCGGCCTGCCTCTCCTGCCACCGGCAGGACAAGGCGATGGAGTGGGCCGGCAGCGTACATGCGACGAGCGGCGTCGGCTGCGGCTCGTGCCACAAGGTCCACCAGTCGCGGCAGCCGGCCGGTCGGCTGACCCGCGTCGAAGGCATGGCGACGTCGCACGGGACGGCGCCCGCCCCGAGGAACGCGCTGCTGATGCAGGATGGTCCTTTCGGCAAGGCCGAAGCCCAGACCTGTTACCAGTGCCACAAGCAACAGCGCGCCCAGTTCCAGCAGCAGTCGCATCACCCCGTGCGCGAGGGCCTGATGACCTGCAGCTCCTGCCACCAGGTGCACGGGCGCACCTTGTCGCTCATCAAGACAGACGAGCGGGTCAACGCGCTGTGCACGACGTGCCACGCGAAACAGGCCGGCCCGTTCGTGTTCGAGCACGCCCCGGTAACCGAAAGCTGCCTCACCTGCCACTCCCCGCACGGCACCGTCGCCAACAACCTGCTGAAGCAGGGTGAGCCGTTCCTCTGCCTGCAGTGCCACGAGATGCACTTCCACAACGCGCGGCTCGCCAACACGGGCCCGTACACGCTGCCCTCCGGCACGGCGAACAACCCGAACGGGAACCTGAGCTTCATGGCCGCGTTCAATACGCGGTGCTCCAACTGCCACAACCGCGTGCACGGCTCGGATCTGCCCTCGCAGGGCGTGACGGGCCGCGGCAAGGCACTGACGAAGTGAGGAGGTCATCATGCGCACGCGAATCACGTCCGTGATCGCCGCCCTGATGGCGATCCTCGTTGTCGCCGCGCCGGGTGCGGCGCAAACCACGGCGACCTCTCCCGCGCAGCCGCCTGCGGCGGTCGCGCCCGCCCAGCCTCCGCTGACCGGTCCGACCTGGGAAGGCCTGTTCGGCTTCGGCGGATCCGGGTTCTCGACGAGCGGCAACACCGATCGCGTGGCCGAGTACCTGGTCACCGACCAGGACGCGCTCGCCTCGCTTCGCGCACTCGCGTGGGGTGAGAAGGACGGCTTCCGGTACGACCTGACCATCGTGAACGGCGGCGACGCCCGCGCGCAGAACTACGACGCGCGCTTCGACATCCGCCGCATCATGAAGGCGCACGTCACCTACCAGACGCTTCCGCACCGTCTCGATCACGACCCGATCGACTACCTCGACGGCGGATCGAGCAACGGCGGCACGTTCATCGTCCGCAACGATGACACCGATCCGACGGCGCGCTACGCCATGACCTACGGCGTGCTGGACACCGGCGTGGATGTCAACCTCCGGAACGTCACGTTCTTCCTGGGCCACGAGCGCCAGACGCGCTCGGGATCGCACCAGGTGATGACCGTCGCCCACTGCGCCAACTGCCACACCGTGGCGTTCACGAAGCGCTACGAGGAGGTGACGCAGACGCTGTCGGCGGGCGCCCGGCTCATGACCTCGGTGCTCAGCCTGGAGTACACCTACGCCAACCGTTCCTACGAGGACGAGGGCGCCAACCCGCTCTACACCTACGACAACGCCGTCCAGCCCGCCACGCTGCAGGACATCTTCCTGAACCGCGTGCAGTATGACGACGCGAACGGCGCGCTGCCGATCGCCATGGACCCGGCGATGAAGAAGTACAGCAACACGATCCGCGGGCGTCTGGCCCTGGCCGACGCCACGCTGATTGGCAACCTCACCCAGTCCCGCACCGAGAACGACGACCAGAACATCGCCTACGACTACACGGGCGGCTTCACGCGGCTCTTCGTGCCATTCGGCTCGAAGGCGTCGCTCAAGGCCGACTTCCGGCGCTACAGCATCGACAACGACAGCGTCTTCGTGAACGTGGTCGAACAGACCACGCCGGAAGGCCTGTCGGCGGGGAAGACCTATGCCGAGGCGTTCCCGACCGCGTTCCCGGCGACGTTCGACTTCGTGCGCGAGTCGGCGATGAGCCGTACACCCACCGAAGTGGGCGTCGAGCTCGGCGTGCAGCCCGCGCGCCGCACGTTCCTGCGCGCGGGGTACGGCTGGCTCGCGGTCGAGAGGGATTTCTACGAAGTGGAGAAGACGACCACCAATACCGTGTACTTCGCGGGCCGGAGCGCGCTGGGCAGGAAGGTGAGCACTCGCTTCCGTGTCCAGTTCGACGACGTCAACGATCCGTTCCTGCACCACGAGGCGGCTATCCCTGCCATCCTGCAGCCGTTCCAGAGCCCGGGGAACTCGCCCCTGACCGGCCTGCAGTACTACTCGATGTACGAGTCGAGGCAGGCCGATCTGACGTCGTTCCCGACACGGACGTTGTTCATCGAGGGCCTGGCGACGTATACGCCGTCACCGCGGTTGTCCATCACCGGCCATTACCGGTGGCGGGACAGCGAGAACGACGAGCTCAACTTCTCGGAGTGGGGCCGCACGGTCAGCAGCCCCGGTGTGGACCTCTGGTTCGCGGCCGACGAGAAATGGGCGATCACGGCTGGCGTCGTCCAGCAGAAGGAGGATCTGGACACCCTGTTCAGCACACTCGCTTTCGTGGGTTGAGCGGCCGGCATCACGGGGGGCCAGTTTGGCTCCCGCACCGACATGGCCGGCTACGAAGACCGCACGACGAGCGCATGGCTTGGCGTCCAGATGTTCCCCTCGGCGCGCGCCGAAGTGTTCGCCAACATGACCTGGAACCAGGCCCGGGCGACCATCACCAACTTCGCGTACGACGGCGGGTCGTACACGGCACAACTGGTGGGGCTCGACTACGGGCTGCAGTCCGCGACCATGGCGAGCTACTCGGATCTCGCGTTCGATCGGGTGGGGGTGAACGGGGGGATGAACTACCGCGTCACCGACCCGCTCGTGCTGAACGTCTCGTTCGATTTCGGCAAGTTCGACGACACGCAGCCGTGGCTGTTCTCGACCACGGGCCGGTACTTCCAGATGTTCGCTGGGGTGACCTGGCTCTTCTAGGCGGGAGGTTCGGCACACGAAGGATGCGACGGACACGAGGCGCTCATCGGCACAGACCCCGAAGCGACCTCGTGTCCGTCGCGTCCTTCGTGCCCTGGTCCTCCGTTGTGCCCTTCCGCCTTCGCCGAGGCTTCGGCGGTCCGCCGTAGCGTCAGCGGAGGCGGGTCGCGTACCGGAAGTCGCAGCAGGGCGCGCCCTGCATAATCGTCTGGGTGCGGACGAGCGTCACGCCGGGGTTGAAGCCCTCGATGAGCGCCGCATCGCGGTTGCAGGAGAGTACCGCACCCAGTTCCGGGATGCCGAGGGCGCGGTACATCTCGGCGTACCGGCACCGGGTGACATCGAACGACAGCCGATCGTCGGACTGTTCCCGGACCTCCAGACGGAGGGCATCGTCCCGCGTCCAGGGCTCCAGGGTGCTCGCAAAGGTGGTCAGCGAAGCGTCCTGGCGTGTCTCCGCCATCGCCCGCCCCTGCTCCCGCGCGAGGGCGACGATCACGTCGCGTACGATGGCGACGACCTCGTCGCGGCCGAAGCGCTCGCCGAGGGCCTCGATGACTGGGGCGAGCATCCGCGCCTCGATCTCCCTGCGGGTGAGCACGCCCACCGCATTCAGCCGGTCCACGCTGGTCTGATCCTCGGTCATCGCGACTCCTGGCTCCTACTTCCTGCTTCCTACTTCCTGTTTCCTGCTTCCTGTCTCCTGTCATCCATCGTACACACAACGGGCGCGGCGACCGCAACGGTCGCCGCGCCCGTTGAACCGATGGCGGCTCTTAGAACGTGAAGCGGAAGCCGATCTGGCCCACGCGCTGCTCGCCCTGCTGGAAGTCGCCGGCGAAGGCGTTGGGCTGCATGAAGCGCGAGCTCGTCTGGTTGGCGACGAAGTTCGACGGGTTCTTGGCATTGAAGAGGTTGAAGATCTCGCCAATCGCCTCGATCCGCATGCTGCCCGGCAGCTGGAAGCCGCGCGAGACACGGAGGTTGAGCTGCGTGCGCGGCGCGCCGCGACCGCAGTTCCACGTCTCACAGGCACCGATGTCCTCGGGCGCCTCGCCAACATCCGTGTACTTGAAGGCCCTCGCGGGCAGGTCGTTGTTCTCCCGGTTGAGGTTCGTGTCGACGCCCGTGATGGTCGAGACGGGCAGCGACGAGCGATAGAAGTAGGTCGGCGCGATGGTGAAGCCCTTGACCAGCCACACCATGGCCAGCGAGCCCTGGTGCCGCGCGTCGGTGCGCGACGTCGGCCCGAAAACACGCGGATCCTCGTAGAGCAGCTCCGCGTCCTGCAGGTTGTTGGCATTGAGCTCGTCGGCCGCCGTGCCAATCTGGCTCTTCGCGTCGGCCAGCGTGTAGGTGACCGTGTAGTCCAGGTTGTTGAGCATGCGGCGCTTCAGCCCGAGGATGAGGGCCGTGTACTTGCTCTCGCCCGCGCTGATGGCCGGCCGCGTGCCGGCGGCGTTGGGGTTGAGGTTCAGGAACGTCAGGCGCCTGGGATACGACGCGCCACCGTTCACGATCCCGGTGTTGATGCGCGGCCTGACGTTCAGGTCGCGCCCGTCGGCGCGGACGAAGTCCGCGGTCAGCACGGTGCTCGGCATCAGCTCGTGCGACCATCCGAACGAGGTCTGCATCGTGTAGGGCATCTGCAGGCGCGGATCGGTGAACTGGCCGAACAACGGGAACGCCCCGGTCGCCTGGTTCTGGCTCTGGATGTTCGAAAGCGGCTGGCCCGCCTGGTAGAACGAGCCGTCGGGGTTGCGGATCCCCGACTGGTTGTCCACTGAGAGGACCGCGCCGAAGCCCTGGCCCGAGGCGTCGCTCGCCGCGAACAGCGCGTTCGAGTTGGTGTAGGCCATATCCATGTAGATGCCCCAGCCGCCGCGAATGACGTCGCGGCCGTCGCCCCGCAGGTCGTACGCGAAGCCGAGGCGCGGCTGCCAGTTGTTCGTGTCGTCCTTCGGATCCTGGCCGAAGTTCTCGAGCCCGCGGATGCCCGCCAGCTGGCCGGCGCGCCCGGCGTTCTGCATGATCACGAAGTTCGGGTTCAGCGACTGGTCGAACTGGTAGCCCGTGATGAGGTCGTACCGCAGGCCGACGTTCAGCGTCAGCTTGCTCGTCAGCGCCCAGTCGTCCTGCACGTAGAACGCGTACTGCTTCAGGGGAATGTTGGCCTCGGCGTTGCCGTCGTTCAGCGTCACGTTCGTGATGGGCCCGTTCGGGTTGTCGGTGAGGTAGGTGTGCTGCGTGACCCCCTTGCCCGAGTTGAACGTGATGTACAGGCGCGGCTCGTTGATGAAGTTGACGCCGGCCTTCATGTCGTGACCGACGCCGCCCTTGCCCGTGACGTGCCACGAGAAGTCGTCACGGAACTGCCACTTCTTCTGCTCGGTGGTCTGCGGCGTGTTCGGGCTCTGGCCGACGGCCACGCCGTTCGGGAAGAGCTTGTACGGGTCCTGGCTGGCCGCCGAGATGTTGTTGGCGAAGTCGGCGTACTGGAAGATGAACTCGTTCAGCTTGCTCGCCCCGATCACGCGGTTGTAGTTCACGTTGATCGAGTTGAACTCGTTCGTGCTGTCGCCCCAGGCGTTCGGCGCCCGGTTGGCGGCCGCGCCATACGGCTGCGAGTTCTGGTTGCGGCCGTAGCGCACCGACACGTAGTTGCTCGAGTCGAGGTTGGCCGTCACCTTCACGTTGAGCAGCGTCTCGCGATAGGGCGTGCCGTAAACGCCGTCCAGCTCCGGGAACAGCCCCTGCGTCGAAACCGCCTGGAACGTGTCCTGCTGCGTGCGTTCCGCCGCCACGAAGTAGTGCAGCTTGTCCTTGATCATCGGTCCGCCGAAGCTGCCGCCGAACTGGTTGCGCCGATAGTCCTGCTTGTCGACGTTGTTGGCAGAGATGAACGCGCCGGTGTCGAATCCGGCGGCATCGAGCGCCGTCGCCAGCGTCGGGATGTCGGAGCGCATCGACATGCCGTTGTGCCGCGCGCCATGCGCAGGAGAGTAGTGTCCAGTCAGCAGGCTGGCGTGCGACGGGAGCGTGATCGGCGTCGGCGCCCACGCGCGCTCGAAGAGCGCACCGTTTCGCGCCAGCCCGTCGAGCGACGGCGTGCGCGCGGTCGTCGCGCCGTAGGCCCCGACATGGTCCGCGCGGAGCGTGTCGATGGTGATCAGCAGGACATGACGTGCGGGCTCGGTCACGGGCGCGGCGGCGCGGCACCCGCCGCCCAGCACCACAAGCACCCCCAGGAGCGACAGTCGCCTCACCGGCCCTCCACCTGTGCCAGCAGCGTGCGTGCGGCCTCGCGCTCGCGCGCGTACCGGGGCGACGCGGCGATCACCTTGCGGTACTGTGCCGCCGCCCGCGCCCGATTGCCCGACTGCTGCAGCGCGATGCCGAGGTTCAGTTGCGCCTCGACGAAGCCCGCGTCACGGGCCGCCTGCTCCAGCCAGGACACCGCGTCCGCGGGACGGCCCTGCTGGATCAGCACGACGCCGAGCCCGTTGGCTGCGTCCGGCAGCGAAGGGTCGCGATCGAGCGCCCGCCGAAACGCCTCGGCCGCACCCGCCAGGTCGGCCTGTGCGCGCCTGGCGTTGCCGAGGTTGGCCAGGTAGACGGCGTTGGTGGGGTCGCGTCCCGTCGCGGCCTCGAACGCCGCCGCGGCCTCGGCATGTCGTCCCGCGTCGGCGAGCAGCAGTCCCCTGCCGTTGAGCGCCATCGGCTCGGCCGGGGCGATCGCCAGGGCGGCCTCTTCGGCGCGGAGGGCCTCGTCGCCCAACCCCGCCTCACGCGCGACCACGGCCAGCTCGTGATACAGCGACCAGTCGCCCGGCCACGTCGCCACGGCCTGCCGGAATCGCTCCAGCGCGTCGCGCGTCCGGCCGGCCGCCGCAAGGGCACGCGCGTAGGTGGAGGCGAAGAGGGACGAAGCCGGGTGCGCGGCTGTCACGCGGGCAAGCGCCGGAAGCGCCTGCGCGGGCCTGCCGGCCGCCGTCTCGGCGAGCGCCGTCTCGAAGTCCCCCCAGTCGGGCATCATCGTCGCAGGGTCTGGCGCGCCCGACGGCGGCGGGGGAGCGGGCTGGCTGGCCGCGACGTACCCGAGCGATCGCAGCCGTGCGGCGGTGTCCGGTGGAAGCGCCGACGAGGGGCCGGTCTGCGCACTGGACCGAGCGATGGACGCACTGTCCCGGCCGATCTCGTCGATGCGGGCCGCCATCGATCGGGCGAGAGCGATCTGCGCGGATGCGAGATCGTGCTGCTCGCTCGGGTCGGCCTCGAGATCGAACAAGGCAGGCCGCGACGCGCGGACCAGCTTCCAGCGGCCGTTCACCAGCGCGCGCACGGACGACCACCCAGCGAGGGTGGGATAGTCGGTTTCGCTGAAGGTCTCGACGTCCTCGGGGATGGGGCGAAACAGGTCGCGTCCCAACCGCCCATCCGTGCCCACGCGCCCGGCCACCTGCGGTCCGGAGGCGCCGGCCGTCATGTTCGAAATCGTGCGCGCGACGTCCACCACGCTGGCTGGGTCGCGCCGCTCGCCCGGCGCGACACCGGGCGCCTTGATGATGAGCGGTACCCGGATCGCCGGCTCGAACAGCAGCATGCCGTGCGTCGGCTCGCCGTGCTCCCCCAGGCTCTCGCCATGGTCGCCGACGGCAATCGTGGCCGTGCGCGCCGCGTCGGGTCGCGCGTCGATCCGTGCGAACAGGCGCGCCAGCTCGCCGTCCACGAACGCAATCTCCCCGTTGTACGCGTCTCCTGAGGCGCGCGCGAGCGCCTCGGCCGGCGGCCGGTAGGGCGCATGCGCGTCGTAGAGGTGCACCCAGAGGAACCACGGCCTGTCGGACGGCAGCGCATCCAGGATGGCGATCGCGCGGTCCACGACCTCGCTGGCCGGCCGCTCGGCCTCGAGCACGTCCGTCGCGTTCGGATTGCGTGCGATCCGATCGTCGTACTCCTCGAACCCCTCATCGAGGCCGAAGCGACGGTCCAGCACGAACGCGCCGACGACCGCACGCGTTGCGTACCCGGCGTCGCGGAGCGCAGCCGCAATCGTCCCGCCAGTGGCCGCTCGCGGCGAGCCGTTCAGCCGCACGCCGTGCGCGGACGGCAGCCGTCCCGTCATCATCGAGACATGCGCGGGCAGCGTGAGCGGCGCGACCGTCCGTGCCGCGGTGAATCGCAGCCCCTCGGCCGCCAGCCGATCGAGCGCGGGCGTGAAGCCGCGGCCCAACCGGTCTGCGCGCGTCGTGTCGAGCGTGACCAGCAGAACGTTGGGACGGGCCGGCGCTGGCCCCGGTACGCCGCCGCACGCCGTCAGCACGGCCAGCGCGCACAGCGCGCCCATTCGACGGAGGATCACCAGACGAAAATCATACGCCGGGCACGGCCGGGCCTGGCCTGCTGTGCGATCATGGTCCGACGATGGCGCTGGACGCCCTGGAATCGGAGAGCATTGAAATCCTGCGTGAGGCGGTGGCCGCGGCCGAGCGGCCCGTGCTGCTGTATTCGATCGGGAAGGACTCCTCGGTCCTCCTCCACCTGGCGCGCAAGGCGTTCTATCCGGCCCCGCTGCCGTTTCCGCTCCTCCACGTCGATACGGGCTGGAAGTTCCAGGCCATGTACGCGCACCGCGACCGGATGATGCGGGAGACCGGCGCGCACCTCATCATCCACAGGAACGAAGCGGGCCGCGCCGCGGGCATCAACCCCTTTACCCACGGGTCCAGCTACTACACCGACGTCATGAAGACCGAGGCGCTGAAGCAGGCGCTGGACGCTCATGGCTTCGACATCATCTTCGGCGGGGCCCGGCGCGACGAGGAAGCCTCGCGCGCGAAGGAACGCATCTGCTCGTTCCGCGCCGTCGGTCACCGATGGGACCCGAAGGCCCAGCGCCCCGAACTCTGGTCCATCTACAACCTGCGCGTGCACCCCGGCGAGAGCATCCGCGTGTTCCCGCTGTCGAACTGGACGGAGCTCGACATCTGGAGCTACATCGAACGCGAGGACATCCCCATCGTCCCGCTCTACTTCGCGGAAGAGCGCCCCGTGGTGGAGCGCAGCGGGACCCTGATCCTCGTGGACGACGAGCGGCTGCCCCTGGCGCCGGGCGAAGTGCCCTTGCGGCGGGTGGTCCGGTTCCGGACCCTCGGCTGCTATCCGCTGAGCGGCGCCATCGAGAGCCCCGCGCGCACGGTGCGCGAGATCATCGCCGAGACCGCCGCGGCCGCCGCCTCGGAGCGGCAGGGCCGCCTGATCGACACCGATCAGCCCGCCTCGATGGAGAAGAAGAAGCGGGAGGGCTACTTTTGAACCAGCCGCTCCTGCGTTTCATCACCTGCGGCAGCGTGGACGACGGTAAGTCCACCTTCATCGGGCGGCTGCTGTACGAGTCGCGATCCGTGTTCGAGGACCAGCTCCGCGCGCTCGAGGCCGACTCGCGCCGCTTCGGCACCCAGGGATCGCGCCTGGACTTCGCGCTCCTCGTGGACGGGTTGCAGGCCGAGCGCGAGCAGGGCATCACCATCGACGTGGCCTACCGGTTCTTCGCCACGCCGCGCCGCCGCTTCATCGTGGCCGATACACCCGGGCACGAGCAGTACACGCGCAACATGGCCACGGGCGCCTCGACGGCGGAACTGGCGGTCATCCTCGTGGACGCGCGCAAGGGCGTGCTGCCCCAGACGCGCCGGCACACGCGCATCGTGGCGATGATGGGCATCCGGCACGTGCTGCTGGCCGTCAACAAGATGGACCTCGTCGGCTTCGAGCAGGGTGTCTTCGACGCGATCGTGGACGAGTACGGGCCCTTTGCCGCAGGCTGCGGGATCGCCCATGTGCGCGCGATCCCCGTCTCGGCACTGGAGGGCGACGGCCTGATCGAGCCGGGGACACGCATGCCCTGGTATGACGGCCCGACCGTGATGCACTACCTCGAAACCGTCGAGACCGGCGGCGCCCCCTCCATGGAGGCGTTCCGGATGCCGGTGCAGTGGATCAACCGGCCCGGCCCGGATTTCCGGGGGTTCAGCGGCCGCATCTGCGCCGGCGCCGTCCACCCGGGGGATCGCGTCCGGGTGCTCCCCTCCGGCGTCGAGTCGCACGTGGCCGCCATCGTCACGATGGACGGGACACGCCCACGTGCGGAACACGGCGATTCGATTACGCTCACGCTGGCCGACGAGGTCGATGTCAGCCGGGGGGACGTGATCGCCGCCGCCTCGTCCCCGCCTGCCGTGGCCGATCAGTTCGAGGCCCGCCTCTTGTGGATGGGTGGCCACGAGCTCCTCCCCGGCCGCACGTACCTCCTGAAGACGCAGTCGAAGGAGGTGCGGGCGCGCGTGACGACGATCAAGTTCCGGGTGGACATCGCCAGCGATGCGCGGCTGGCGGCCCGTACGCTGACGCTGAACGACATCGGGGTCGTGACCCTCTCGACGACCCAGCCGGTGCCTTTCGAGCCGTACGCGGCCAACCGCACGCTCGGCAGCTTCGTGCTCGTGGATCCCCTGAGCTTCGAGACGGTGGCCGCGGGGCTGATCGACTTCGCGCTCCGCCGCGCGTCGAACGTGCACTGGCAGGCACTCGAGGTGTCGCGCGGGCGGCGCGCGGAGCTGCTGGGGCAGCGCCCGTGCTGCGTGTGGTTCACCGGGCTCTCGGGCTCGGGCAAGTCCACCATCGCCAACCATCTGGAGCGGCGGCTCGTGGCGGAGGGACGTCACACCTATCTGCTGGACGGCGACAACATCCGCCACGGCCTCAATGGCGACCTGGGCTTCACCGAAGCGGATCGCGCGGAGAACATCCGGCGCGTGGCCGAGGTGGCCCGGCTGATGGTGGATGCCGGCCTGATCGTGCTGGTGTCCTTCATCTCGCCCTTCCGCGCCGAACGGCAGTTCGCGCGCAGCCTGTTCGGGGACGGGGAGTTCCTCGAGGTCTTCGTGGACACGCCCCTCGAGGAGTGCGAGCGCCGCGATGTCAAGGGCCTCTACGCCAAGGCCCGCCGCGGCGAGCTCCCGAACTTCACGGGCATCGACAGTCCGTACGAGGCTCCGGACCATCCGGATGTCCACCTGCGGACCAGCGGCCAGTCGCTGGACGAAAGCGTGGACGCTGTTGCCGCGCGCCTGCCCTGAGCATGGACCCCGTACGGATCGCGGCGGGTGTGCTCACCGGGTTCGTGGTCGGGATGACGGGTGTCGGCGGTGGCGCGTTGATGACGCCCATTCTGCTGCTCGTCTTCGGGACGGCGCCGCTGACGGCGGTCGGGACGGACCTGTGGTTCGCCGCCGTCACGAAGCTCGCCGTCTCGGGCCTGCACGTGCGCGCCGGCGTCATCGACTGGCCGATCGTCTGCCGGCTCTGGCTGGGGAGCCTGCCGGCCTCGCTGCTCACGGTGGCGTGGATGGCCAGCCGGCCGGCGGACCCGGGTGTCGTGCTGCTCGTGAAGGGCGCGATCGGCCTGGCCGTGTCGCTGTCCGCTGTCAGCCTGCTGCTACGCGTCTCGGCACGAGGGGAAAGGGGGACAGTCCCCGTGACAATGGTGGCCGGGACTGTCCCCGCTCCCGTGACGGGGGCGACGGTCGCCACGGGCGTGCTCCTCGGCGCGCTGGTCACGCTCACGTCGGTGGGGGCGGGCGCCCTTGGCGCGGTGTTCCTCTACCACGTGTACCCGCGGCGGCTCACGCCGATTCGACTGGTGGCCACCGACATCGCTCACGCCATCCCGCTCGCGCTGTGCGCCGGCATCGGCCACCTCGCGATCAGCCAGGTGGACACCGGCCTGCTCCGTGACCTGCTGGTGGGGTCCATCCCGGCGGCCCTGGCGGGGGCGGCGGTGTCGGGCCGCGTCCCGCACGCATGGTTGCGCGTGGCGCTGGGCGCCGTGCTGCTCGTGGTGGGGCTGGTGATGCTGGGTGACGCGATACGATAACGGGATGCGCAAGGCGGGCATCGCGGCGCTGGTCGTCGTCGTGCTGGCGGCGGCCGGGCTGGTGTGGCAACGAGGAGGGCTCGGGCCCGCCTCGCGACCGCGTTCGGTGCTGCTGATCAGCGTCGATACGCTCCGCGCCGATCGGCTGGGCAGCTACGGTTATGCGGCGGCGGCCACGCCGGTGCTCGACGCGCTGGCCGCACGAGGCCTGCGGTTCACCGACGCGACCACGACCGTGCCCCTCACCCTGCCGGCACACACGTCGCTCCTCACCGGTACCTTCCCGACGTATCATGGCGTCCGCGACAACGGCGGGTTCTACGTGGACGACTCGCTGGCCACGCTGGCCGAAACGGTGAAGCCGCTCGGGTATCGCACCGGCGGGTTCGTCGCCGCGTTCGTGCTGGACCGGCGGTGGGGCATCGCGCAGGGGTTCGATCACTACTTCGACGACTTCGATCTCTCGAAGTTCGACATGTCGGCCGGGCTCGACGCGGCGCAGCGTCCAGGCAGGGACGTCGTGGACCGGGCGCTCGCGTGGCTCGCCGAGGATCGGGAGCGGCCGTTCCTCGCGTGGGTGCACCTCTACGACCCGCACAGCCCGTACACGCCGCCGGAGCCCTACCGGTCGCGGTTCCCGGCGACGGCGCAGGGCGCCTACGACGGGGAGGTGGCGTACACGGACGCCGAGATCGGACGGTTGCTGTCGGCTCTCGAGGCCTCGGGTCGGCTGGATTCGACGCTCGTGGTGGTCGTGGGCGACCACGGCGAGTCGCTCGGCGAGCACGGGGAGCAGCAGCACGGCTTCTTCATCTATGACGCGGCCGTCCACATCCCGCTCATCATCGCCGGACCGGGCGTGCCCGCGCGCACGGTCACGGAACAGGTCCGAATCGTGGACGTCATGCCCACGGTGCTCGACCTGCTCGGCGTCACGCCGCCAGAGGAGGTCCAGGGGCAGAGCCTGACACCCCTCGGCCGCGGAGAGGCACTGGACCTGCTGGCGTACAGCGAGACGTACTACCCGCGGTACCACTACGGCTGGAGCGAGCTGACGGCGGTGCGCGACGGGCGCTTCAAGTTCATCGCTGCCCCCCGGCGCGAGCTGTACGACATCGAGGCCGACCCCGGGGAGACGAAGGACCTGTCGTCGGAGAATCCGCGCATGGCCGATGCGCTCGAGCGCGGGCTGCGCGATCTGGCCACGCGCACCGCGACGAAGGCCCTCGTGCAGCAGCCCCGCGCCATCGACCCCGACACCGAACAGCGCCTCCGGGCGCTCGGCTACGTGGCCACCACCGTCTCGCGCGCGGCGATGGCGGACAAGGCGCGGAGGGACCCCAAGGACACGATTCGCCTGTACAACCTGCTGAAGCGCGCGGCCCAGGACTCGGTCGACGGCAACGTGGACGCCGGCATCGCCAAAGTGCGCGAGGTGCTCGCCGTCGATCCCGAGGTCATCGAGGCCCATACGATGCTCGGCAACATGCACACCAAGGCGGGCCGGCCGCAGGAGGCGATCGCCGCCTACCAGCGCGCCCTGGCGGTCGATCCGGAGCACGAGGGCGCCGCGTGGAGCCTGGCGCTCGCCTACAAGGACGCGGGCAAGGAGGACGAGGCGAAGGCCGGCTTCGAGCGTGTGCTCCAGCTGGACCCGCGCGGCGCCAAGCCGCTCTACCAGCTGGCCGACATCGCGCTCCGGAACAAGGATCTCGCCGGCGCCGCGGCGCTGCTGGAGAAGGGCCTGACGCTCGAAGCGGATCGCGCCGCGTTCCTGGTGCGCTTGGCCGAGGTCCGTATCGAGCAGAAGCAGATCGACGCCGCACAGACGGCGCTGACCGAGGCCATCGGGATCAAGCCGGACCAGGCCATGGCGCACTACAACCTCGCGCTCGTGTACGAAGCGCGTGGCAATGTCGCCGGCGCCATCACGGAGTACGAGGCCGAAATCGCCAGCAGCCCCAAGCTCTACCAGCCCCACTTCAACCTGGCGCGCCTGCTGGCCGCCGGCGGCCGCGGGCCGGAGGCCCTCACGCACTTCAAGGCGGCGGTGGACAAGAACCCGGAGTTCGGCACGGGCTACCTCTACCTCGCCAAGACCATGCTCGACGCCGGCGACCTGCCGGGGGCCGAGCAGGCGGCCCAGCGCGGCCTGAAGCTGAACCCCGACCCCGCCATCCGGCCCCTGGGCCACTTCGTGCTGGCCGACGTCTACGCGGGGATGGGGCGCGACGCCGACGCGCGGCGGCAGGTGGCGCTCGGACGACGCGCGCAGCAGGCGGGAGACCGAAGATAGGAGGTAGGAGGTAGGAGGTAGGAGGCAGGAGGTAGGAGGTAGGGAACCTGGAACCCGAAACCTGGAACCTGAAACAGGAAGTAGACGAACAGGATGCATACGGCTTCGAATTGGACACGTGCCCTTGCACTCGTGGGCCTCGCGGCTGGGATCGCCGCGTGCGGGTCCACACCGGCGGCGCCGCCGGCGACGACCGCGCCTCGGCATCTGGTCATCGTCACCATCGACACGCTGCGTGCGGACCGTGTTGGCGCCTACGGCAACACCACCGTCAAGACACCCAACCTGGATCGACTGGCGCAGGAGGGCGCCATCGCCGAGCACGCGTCCGTGCACGTGCCGTTGACGCGGCCCTCGCACGTGTCGCTCTTCACCGGCCTGTACCCGGCCGAAAGCGGGATCCGGGACAACGTGTCGCCGTCGCTTGCCTCCGACGTGCCTGTCCTGGCGGAGATCCTCCAGCAGCAGGGCTTCCGCACCGCCGCGTTCGTCTCGAGCATCGTCTTGTCGAAGCAGTCCGGGCTCCACCGGGGCTTCGCACACTACTCGGACAGGTTCGACATCGGCGAAGACGATGCGCGGTTCCTGAATACGATTCAGAAGCGGGGCGATGGCACGATGGCCGAGGCCGTCGCGTGGCTGGGGGAGGGCGGCGCCGAGCGTCGATTCGGGTGGGTGCACCTCTACGATCCGCACGACCCGTACGAGCCGCCGGAGCCGTACGCGACCGAGTACGCGGACCGTCCGTACGACGGCGAGGTGGCGTGGTCCGACGAGCTCGTCGGGCGCCTCGAGGCCGCGCTGACGGCCAACGGGCTTCGCGACGACACGCTGCTCATCGTCACCTCCGACCACGGCGAAGGGCTCGACGAGCACCAGGAATCCGTGCACGGCTTCTTCGTGTACGAGACAACGCTGCGCGTGCCGTTCCTGGTGCGCGGGCGTGGCGTCGTGCCCGGGACCAGGCTGGGCGTGGTGGCGCGGACCGTGGACGTGATGCCGACGGCGCTGGATCTCCTCGGGCTCGGAGAGCGCACGCCGAAGGTCTCGGGCCGATCGCTGGCGCCCGCACTGCGCGGCGAGCCCATGGACGACGAGCCGACCTTCGCCGAGTCGCTGACGCCGCTGGTGCACTTCGGGTGGAGCGACCTGCGCGCGCTGCGGGACGGGCGGTGGAAGTACATCCTGGCGCCCCGGCCGGAGCTGTACGACCTCCAGCAGGATCCGGGTGAGCGGCAGAACTTGATCGACCGTGAACCGCAGCGGGCGCGCGCGTATCGCAGCGGCATCGAGCAGCGGCTCCGGGAGGAGCAGGCGCTGCTGGCGAAGGCCACGCCCGCCGCCGCATCGGTGCCGCCGGATCTGCTCGAGAAGCTGGGTGCGCTGGGCTATGTCAGCACGGCTGCCGGGAACGCGCCGAAGGCCTCCGGCGCCGATCCCAAGGACAAGATCGAGGAGTACCAGGTCGTCAACACGATGATGCGCGAGGGCCTGGTGGCGCTCAGGGAGGGCCGATTCGGGGACAGCATCTCACGGTTCCAGACGCTGTTTTCACGGGGGAACGACAGCTTCGAGGCGCACTACTACGCCGCCCGGGCGTTCATGGGGCTGAAGCGCTGGCGCGAGGCGGCCGTACAGTACGAGAGCGCCATCGAGAGGCTGCCGGCGTACACGGCCGCCTATGTGGGGCTGGTGGAGGCCCACCTCGGCGACAACGACCTGGCGCGCGCACGCGACGCGGTCGGCCGGGGGCTGAAGGTGGCACCGCAGGATCCCCGGCTGATCGAGCGCGAGGGCGACATCGCCCGTCGGGCCGGGGACGCGGGCGCCGCCGTGCAGGCCTATCAGCGCGTGGTTGCCCTGGCGCCGAAGGACGCCCTCATCCGCGTCAAACTGGGTGAGCTGTTTCGTGACGTCGGCCGCACGGATGAGGCCATCCGCCTCCTGCGCGAGGCGACGCAGCTGGACCCGTCGATCGCCTCCTACTGGAACTCCCTGGGCATGGTGCTCGGCGGCAACGGCGACCTCGCGGGCGCGGAGCAGGCGTTTCGCGAGGCCTCGACGCGCGACGGCGCCAACGCGCAGTACGCGTACAACCTCGGCCTGGCCTTCGCCCGCCAGCAGAAGCGCGACGAGGCGCAGGCCGCGTTCCGCCGCGCGCTCGAGATCGATCCCCGCTTCGCCGCCGCACGCCAGCGCCTGGCGGAGCTGCGGTAGTCCACGGGAAAGAAACCACGAAGAACGAAGGACACGAAGCACGCACGAAGGAACGCTTTAGAAAGGCCCGCTTCCGCCGACCGTCGTGCCCTTCGTGACTTCGTGGTTTCTTTCACGCACGCGCTACACTGCGGCGGATGGTCGGACGGATCCTGGCGGGCGTGCTGCTGGCCGCGGCGGTGGCGGTGACCTACTGGCCCGCGCTCGGGTTCTGGTTCCTCAACTGGGACGATCAGCTCGTCATCGTGGACAACGCGGCGCTCGCGCAGCCGGGCGTCGTGCGCTGGGCGTTCACTACGACCTACATGGAGCACTACCAGCCGGTGAGCTGGCTGGCGTGGGCCGGGTTGCGCGGGACGGGCACCGCCGACCCACGGATGTTCCATGCCGCCAACGTCGTCCTGCACGGGCTCGTGGTGCTGCTCGTGTGGGGCGTGTCGCGCGAGGTCCTGGCTGCATGCCGTGACAACGCCGCCAGTCCACGCGACGAACGACAATCGGTGCGGAGCGCGCCGGTACGGAGCGCCGGGACCGCGGCCGAGGCACGCAGCGCCTCGGTACGGAGCGCCAGGACTTCAGTCCCGGCGTCTGTTGGCAGTGAGCTGGCCGCGTTCGCCGCTGCGCTCCTCTACGGTCTCCACCCGCTGCGCGTCGAGGTCGTGGCCTGGGTCAGCGCCATGCCCTACACACTGGCCGCGGTGTTCGCGCTGGCCGGGGCGTGGGTGTGGCTGCGAGAGGCCGGGCGCAGCTCGCGCGTGTCCTGGCTCGCGCTCGCGGCGTTCACCGTGTCGCTGGTGGCCCGGCCGCTGGCGCTCGGTGTGCCGGTCGTCTTCGTCGTCCTCGACCGCTGGCTGTTCGGCCGCACGCTGGGCGAGAGCCTGAAGCGGGCCGTGCCGTTCGGCCTCCTCGCTGTCGTCGCGGCGGGGGCCGAGCTCGTGGCGCGGGCGCCGGGCCTGGCGGATGCGCCATGGGACTACCGCCTGCAGTCCGCGCTGTCGGCGCCGTTCGTTTACGCGTGGCACACGGTGGCGCCGGTGTTGCTCACGCCGCTCGACGTGTTGCCGCTCGACCCCTCCGGCGATCTGGCGACCATCGGCGGCGCGCTGGTTGGCCTGCTCCTCGTCTCCGGGCTGGCCTGGTCGTGGCGCACGCGGTGGCCGTCGGTGCTCGCCGCCTGGATGGCGTACCTCGCCCTGCTTGCGCCGGCCGTTGGCCTCGTGCCGAGCGGGTTGCAGGCGACCGCGGACCGCTACACCTACCTGCCAGGTATCGTCCTCGCCCTTGCCGTGGCCGGGGCTGGCGTGCACTGGGCGTGGCCGAGCGTCACGCGCGCGCGGATCGCGGTCGCCGTCGCGGTCCTCGCGACCGCGGCGTGCGCCTTCGTGGCTCGCCAGACACTGGCGCACTGGTCCGATTCGCTCACACTCTGGACGCGCGTGGTCGAGCTCAACCCGAGGAACGACATCGGGCTCTACAACCTCGGGGTCGCGCTGTCAGCGGCGGGCCAGCCCGATGCGGCCGCGGATCGGTACCGGGCGGTCCTGGCGGTCAACCCGGGGCACGTCCAGGCTCGCGAGAACCTGGATCGGCTGGATGCCGCGCGGCTGGAACGCGAGGGCAACGACCTCGCGTCGAAGGGCCGCCTGGCCGATGCCGCTGCGCGCTACCGGGAGGCGCTCGCGCGGGATCCGCGACGCGCCCACTCGCATGCCGCGCGTGGGATGGCACTCGCCACCCTCGGCCGGAGCGGCGAGGCGATACCGCATCTGCGTGAGGCCGTCGCGCTCGGAGTGGATGATGTGGCGGTCTCGAACACGCTGGCAGGGCTGCTGGTGGAGACGGGGAACACGGCGGAAGCACGTGCCGTCCTCGAGGGGGCGCTGAAGGAACAGGCGAACGACATCGGGCTGGCGCACAACCTGGCGCGCCTGCTGGTGATGCTGCCGGGGCTGCCGCCGCAGGATCGGATGCGGGCGTTTCGGCTGGCCGAGGCCGTGGCGCAGGCCACCGGCGGGCAGGACGCCCGCGCGCTGGACACGCTGGCTGCGTCGCTCGCGGGCATCGGCCGCATGGAAGACGCTCGCGAGATCAACGCGCGCGCCGTGGCGGTGGCCACGGCCCAGGGCGATCGTGAACTGGCCGTACAGATCGCGGCCCGCGGCCGGAAGATGAAGTGAGAAGTGAGACGTGAGAAGCAAAAGCGGGGAGGAAGAGGTGTTCGACCTCTCACTCCCCGCTCGTGTGGCTGGGGCCTCAAGCCTGAAGCCTGAAGCCTGCAGCCTTCGTCAGAATCTGAACTTGCCTCCGAGCATCAGGCGCCGCGGCAGGATGAACCGCGACTCGACCAGGTAGTTCACGTTGCCGGGTCGGCGGTCCAGCACGCTTTCGTTCGCGTTGCTGTTGAACAGGTTCAGGAAGTCGCCGAACACCGCCAGCTCTGCGGTGCCGCCGAGGTTGATCGCCTTCTCGACACGAGCGTCGAACTGGTTCCAGTAGGCCACACGCAGGTCGCCGTCGATGGGGTTGGCGACGATACGCGTGGTCAGCCCGGTCAGGCTGTTCGGCGGGCGAATCTCCTGGATGATCGGCTTGCCGCTCTGGCTCTGGAAGTTGAACGAGGTCATCATGTTCCAGGGCAACTGATACACGAACTGTGCCTTCAGCACGACCGGGCGGTCGCCGTTGAGGCGTCCCTCTGCGGTGTTGATGAAGTCGTTCGGGTTCTGGCCGAAGACGCCGGCCGTGCTCGTCTGGTTGGTCAGCGGCGTCGATCGCGCGTTGACCGATCCCAGGCGTCCTTCGGACTTCGACAGGGTCAGCCCGAAGTTGGCCTGCCAGCGGTTCGACATGCGCTTCTTGATCTCGAAGGCCACACCTGTGTACCGCATGAACATGCGCTCGTCGTTCCGCAACTGGAAGAGCCGTGAGTCGGCGCCGCTGGTCAACCGGAAGACGGTCGGCACGTTGACACCCGCTGGCGCCGTCGTCCACGGCACTTCGACGTAGGTGCCGCCGATGTCCGGGAAGAAGGTGTTGTTCTCACCCCGCTTGTGGACGTAGCTGACCGAGAGCCCGACATCCGAGCCGACCTGCTGCTCGAGGTTCAGGATGTACTGATCGATGTACGGGTTCTCGAGGTTCGGGTCGACCGAGAACTGGGAGTTGTCCGAGAAGAACTCCTTGCCGATCGGGTTGCCCGCCGCATCATACAGGCCGGAGAACGAGTACCGTGCGGTGAGCGACGGCGACGTGTTGTCGAACTCGCTCGTCACGATCCCGCGGTAGTAGCGGCCGTAGTTGGCCTTCACGACCGTGGAGCCGCTGTCGGTGACCTTGTACGTCACGCCCAAGCGGGGTGAGAAGGCGTTCCAGCGGAACAGCTTGTCAACGCTCTGTGACTGCTGCCCCGTGGGATTCCCCTGCGCGTCGAGGAAGTCCTGCGGGACGAAGTAGGCCTTGCTGGTGTCGAAGCGGACGCCCAGGTTCAGCGTGGCACGTCCCAGCTGGTACGTGTCGTCGGCGTACACACCCCAACCCTGCATGCGCCCCCCCTGCGTGAACGGGAGCTGCGTGTAGCCGTATGCGGGCGTGTCGCCGTACGTGTAGATGTAGTCGTTCGGCCCGTAGGTGTACTCACCGAACCCGCTGTTGAACTGCACGCCGAGCTTGAAGTCGTGATTGCCGCCCATGAAGTTATCGGCGTACTTCGTCATCTTGCCGGAGAACGCCGTCTTCTGGCTCTTGCCGTCGTACCAGGTGTAGATGCCGCCGGTGACCTGGCCCGTGTCGAGGTCGAAGTAGCGAGGGTTGACGCGCGGTCCGCCATTCAGGGGGTCGCCGTGATCGACGCCGTAGAAGCCGGAGTAGCGAACTTCGAGCACGGTGGTGGGACTCAGCACCGAGTTCCACATCACGCCGGGTGACGGGTTGTGGCCCGTTTCCACGCTGATGCTGCTCGGCGCCAGCGTCGGGGTGGCGCGCTGCGGGATGCGGTAGAAGTCGTCGTGCGTCTGTGCCTGGATGCGGTTGTCCTGGTTGATCTGGTAGTTCAGCTTCCAGAAGTAACGCTTGGCTGACGACTTCGCCGGGTAGGCCGGATCCGTGCCCGGCTGTGAGTCCGCGTCGTTCTGATACTGGTACGAGCCGAAGAACCAGAACTTGTCCTTGATGATCGGACCGCCGAGTTGCCACGTCGTGTCCACGAACGTGTCGCGGTTGTAGGGAAAGCCGGCGTCCTGCTCCTCCGTCGTGTTGCTGGCGGTCAGGTCCTGCGTCTGCCAGTAGAAGTTGGCGTCGCCCCGGAAGCTGTTGCTGCCCTGGCGCGTGACGATGTTGAACACCGCGCCACCAAGGTTGCCGTAATCCGCCGGAGCGCCGAGCGAGAGCACCTGCACCTCCTCGATGGCGTCCGTGTTCGGCCACGGCCAGGCCGCGCCCGTGAACGGGGCCGTGAAGTCCGTGCCGTCCAGCAGGTACAGGTTCTCGTTCGTCGCGGAGCCGAACGACTGGGATCGCGAACTCGTCGACGTGGACGGGCTGACGCCAGGCGCGGCGTTCACCAGGTCGAAGAACGTGAAGCGCCGCACTGGCGCGTTCTCCACCCACTCACGCCCGTAGTTGGTGGACACCTGCGTGGACGTGGTGTCCACGACTGGCGATTCGGCTACGACCGTGATGGTTTCCGACTGTGTGCTCAACTTCATCTGGATGTTGAGCTCGGCCGTGGCGCCCAGCTGCACGGGCACACCGGTCTGGTTCTGGGTGGCGAAGCCGGCGAGCTCCACCGTCACGTCGTAGCTGCCGGGCGGCAGGTTCGGGAACCGGTAGATGCCCGATTCGTTCGTGACCGTGGTCGGCGCACCAGGCACCGCGCGCCCTCGGATCGTGACGGTGACACCGGGCAGCACCGCCCCGGACTCGTCGGTCACGACGCCGCGAAGATCACCGGTGGTGCGCTGGGCCAGCGCCGTGAGGGGTAGAGCAAAAAACACGAACATCGTGCAAAGCAACGCGAGACGTCGCATTCTGAACCTCCCAGGCAGCGCCCCGATGGACCACCCCCCTGCCGGGCTGGGCCGGAGACACCGCCGGTTACACTGCTGAAACAGGGCAGATTATCCGGCTGCCCCCGTTCCCTGTCAATGCGGATTTCCTTATGCAGGTCAAACACTTAGCAGGGATGGGCTCTGGGATAGGCGGTGGGAGAACCTGGAGAACTGTTGAGGTGACGATCTGGCGATCGATCTGGCGAAGTGTTGAGCTGGTGATCTATCTGGCGATCTGGCGAGCTTAGCTGGCGATCTTGGGATCTATCGGGCGATTGGCCGGCCGTGAGAGCGCCAGAAGAGCCAGAGGCCGACGCCAATCGGGATGCCGACGCCGGCGGCCATCTTCAGCTCGAAGATCCACACATCGCCCACGTCGCCGGTGGGCAGGAACACCGCGACGATGCCGGCTGCCGTCACGACCGAGCCGACGGCCCCGGCGACACGCTGGCCGGCGGTGGCCCCCTCCAGTGTCAGCAGGGCCAGGAACGCGTAGACGAATGGCACCAGGTTGATCACCACCGCCGCCCGCAGCAGCACCTGGTAGGCCTCGGCCACCGTCGAGCCGGCCAGGGACATGGCGGTCAGCGCGGCCGAGATCACGGCGCACGTGAGCAGCGCCACGTGTGGCGACCCGTAGCGGGGGTGCACCCGGCCCAGGGCCGCGGGCAGGGCGTGGTCCAGCCCGGCCACGAAGGGAATCCGCGCCGGTCCAGCGAACCAGGCCGATGCCGATCCGCCGACCGAGATGGCCATGACCACCGCAATCGGCGCCACCAGCCACGCGGCGCCCGCGGAATCCGCCCCCTGATGGACCGCCTGCATCACGCCCTGGATGGCGCCGAGCTCACCCGGCGGCACCAGGACCAGCAGGGCATCGGCGACGAGGAGGTAAGCCACCAGGGCGATGACGCCGGTGATCACGACCGATCGCGGCACGTCCCGCGCCGGGTGCCGGATCTCGTCCGCCATCGTCGAGGCCAGCTCGATGCCGATGAAGGCGAAGCACATCACGCCCAGCGCGCCGGCCATGTCGGCCGGCGTGCCGCTCACGACGGGTGGTGAGGCGGCCGTGCCGTTCCAGCGGGCGACCGCCGCCGCCAGCGCGACGAGGATCACGGTGAGCACGCCGCCCGCGCCGCCGATGTTGTTGATCCACTTGCCGACGCGGAGGCCGCGGATGTTGGCCCAGGTGATGAACGCCAGCCAGCCGAACGCCACCGCGGCGATGAAGCCCCGGTCGTCCACCAGGCCGGCCCACCGATCGCCGCCCGCGAAGGCCGCGACGCCCGCGACGTACACGAGGAGGACGGGCACGTAGAACAGGCTGTTGGTCCAGTAACACCACCCGGCGATGAACCCGTGCAGGTCGCCGAAGTGCTCCCGGCACCACAGATACACGCCGCCCTCTCCGGGGTACCGCCTCGACAGGGCGAGCACCGCGATGGCCTCCGGGACGAAGAACGCGAGCCACGCGACCAGCCACAGTCCCAGCGTCGCCCGCCCGAACCCGCCCACGGGCGGCACGACGTTGACGTTGACGATGGCGACCGTGCCGAGCAGCACCAGGTCGGTCAGCCCGAGGGTGCGTCGAAGATGAGGCGCGGTATCCACCAGCCTGTAGCCTGAAGCCTGGAGCCTGAAGCCTCAGTTCTTGAGTAGTTCCTGCGCAGCACGGTGGCCGTGATCGATTGCGGCGTCGGTGTAGGCGTACGCGGCCGAATCCGAATTGGCGATCGTGATCCGTCCGAACGCCTGGCGGGCCACGGCACAGGGCTGCTCGCCCCCTTTCACCCAGAAGTCGTCCTCGAGCGAGTTGTACTGGTACGCATAGCCGTGCGGCCAGCGGTTGACCGTGATGCCGAGCACGTCGCGCGCGGGGTCGAAGCCGCCGCCGGCCAGCGCGCGGCCGAGCTGCTCGCGGATGTTGCGCTCGATGATCGCGAACGGCGTGCCCAGCAGCTCGCGCCGGCCCGCCCGATGCTGCTCGCGCGTCGAGAGTCCCGGCTTGCACGCGGACTTCGTCAGGTGCAGGACGATGGGCTCGTTCGGGTTCGTCTGGTGTTTGTAGGCCCCAATGCTGACCGGCATGTCCAGGTTGAACCCCGTGTGCCACATCGACGGCGTGGACACGCGCTGCACGCCCAGCTTCTGGAACGCCGTCCAGTTGCGGATGAACACGTTGGTGTAAACCAGCGGCACCTTGATGGCGTACGCCATCGCGTTCTTCTGGGCCGCCGGCAGGTCCGGGCACAGCCCGGGGATCGCGGAATGCCAGCAGGCGAGGACGACGCCGCGCGCGGTGACCGTCCTGAGGCCTGTGGCCTGCGGCCTGGGGCCTGACGCGCCGTCGGCGTAAGTGACCTCGACCCGCTGGTCGCCGCCCGCCGGGCCCGTGTGGCGCACGCGGAGCACGGGCGCGCTCAGGCGGATGCGGACCGGTGCGCCCGCCACGTCGAGCTTCCCGTAGTCCGCGCGGCTCGTCACGATGTCCTCGGCGGTCGTGCCGGGGATGGCCGCGGGCACCAGGCGGCGGACCAGCAGGCGCGCCACCGTCGCGTTGCCGTCGGGGAAGTGGAAGTAGTAGTTCGACGCCTCCTCGTCGTGCATCGAGTCGTAGTTCTGCCCCGGGCCCGGCGTGTCGTCGAGGCCCATGCCGTCGAAGCCCGGGAACCCGAGCGCGAACGCGTCCTGCGCGGGCACGGCATCCACGCCCACGCCGAACAGGCCGTGCGTCCGCGTCTGGAAGGGCCACAGCACGCCGGCGTCGAGCTTCAGCTGCTGCACGACGAAGTTGGTGTAGCTCATCTTCGCGAGGCGTGCCTTCTTCTCGGCGGACGAGAGGCCCGGCATCGGGTCGGTCTTCATGTCCAGCAGGCGCGCCAGGTCGCGCTTGACAGCGTCCTTGAAGGGCGCGGCGTCGCGGAACGCCGGCTCGCGCACGTCGCCCACGACCAGCTTGTCCGCGCCGAAGGTCTCCTTGTCGAAGAAGGTTGCCGGTCGCAGGCCCAGCGACTTGTACAAGGCGCTGTCGAGCACCTTGTCGTACCCGGCCACGTCGATGCCGAGCTCCGTGACGAGGTCCTTCGCCACGCGGCTGTAGGGTTGCGGGCTGTCGATGGACTGGGTACCGCCGTAGCCGATGTAGGTGCGGCCGTTGTGGGTGAACTCGTTGCGCTTCGCGTGGCCGCCGAAGTCGTCGTGGTTGTCGAGCACCAGGATGCGCGCGTCGGGCCGCGCCTTCTTGTAGAACCAGGCCGCCGCAAGACCGCTGATGCCGGCCCCGACCACCACGAGGTCGTACTCCTCACCCGTCGCCGCCGGCGTGCCGGCCGTCTTCCAGAACGCACCGTCGCGTAGTAGGTGCAGGATCTCGAACGAGCCGGTGTGCGATCCGCGCAGGCCCGTGAGGGCCGGCGGGTAGCCGGCGTCCTGCGCCTGTAGCAGCGCCTCGAGGCCGTCCGGAAGCCCCCGCGAGGCCAGTACGCCACCGAGACCGATGGCCACGCCGTTCAGGAAGTCGCGGCGCGCGATGGGCGCGCCCATGCCGAGCCGGCGGTCGTCGTTCGTCATGGCCGCACATTGTACAGCCGGCACCCATTGCCGACTGCCAAATGCGAATCGGGCAATTCACCGGGCGATCCGGCGTTTGGGGCATTGGGCATCCGGATTGGTGATTCCACGATCAGGTCAGGTGACACAGTGGTCACCCAATCACCCAATCACCCAATCACCGGATCTGAATGTCCCGATGCCACAGTCTGCCGTCGCCAGATGGATCGCCGGATCTCGCAATTGGCAATCGCCAATGGACGCGGGCCGCCAGCGGCCGCAGCACGCGGTTCCTCACAACATGCCACAGCGCCGGCCCCACCGGCCCATCGACGAACTCGCCCAGGAAGAACGTCACGTCGTCGTGGGTGAGGCCGGTGCCGCCAACGTGTGCGCGCAGCGCGCCGAGCAGCGCGTGCGCCACTTCGCCGCACGACCCGTCGTGCCGCCGGAGCACGCCGGCGACGCCATCGGCGCCGAACTCGCCGCCGTCGGGCGCGGGCGCCTCGAGCACGCCGTCAGTGACGAGCAGGACCCGGTCGCCCACCTCGACGCGCAGCCGGCGGCGGGCGAAGGCGGGGGACAGGCCCGTCGCGAGCGGCAAATCCACCAGCGGCCCCGCGCCAGGCGAGGCCTCGCCCGCGTCGAGGCGATCCCAGCTGCCGGTACGCGCGCGGTAGAGCCACCCGCGCGGGTGCCCTGCGTAGCTGACGGTGAGGCGGCGCGAGGGCGGATAGTAGGTGAGGACGGCCGCCGTCGTCAGGGCGTGGGCCGCACCGGTGGTGAGGCTGCGGTCGAGCGTCTTCAGGACACGGCGCTCGTCCAGCGTGTCGACGCTCCGGCGGAGGTGCCGGTGCATCTCGGCCCCCACGGTCGCGAGCGTCTCGCCGTGGCCCGCGATGTCGGCCACGCAGACGCGTGCCAGCAGGCCGGAGCCGCACACCGAGAGGTAGTGCACGTCCCCGCCGCGTGCGCCCGCGCACGGGCTGGAGTAGATCGTGCCGTGCAGCCCGGGCAACTCGACGTGTTCGTGGACGAGGTGGTTGCCGCCGCGCACCTCGTTGCACGCGAGGCGGGGGGCAGCAGCCGCTGCGTCCTCCACCGGAGGAGCCGTCCGGGGCGAGGCCGGTGAGCGCAGGGCAGCGGTGTCGATCATCTCCCCCTTTGGACGCCCGCCAGGCGCGGCAGGTTACGCGGCCGGTATCGGCACCGGTGGCGGGGACCGGCAGCTCCGGGCTCGTCCATCACATCCCCCTTGCCTCGCCGCCCGGCCGCCGGTAGCGTTCAGGCATGACCAGATGTTTCGTCGGCTCGACCGTGGCCCTCGCGATCGTCGGCGCGGGCGCCCTCGTGGCCCAGGGACCGTCCCGGCCCGCGCTCACAGGCACGGTCGTGGTCGTCAACCAGCAGTCCGATTCCGTCACCTTGATCGACCTGAAGGCCATGGAGGCATACCGGCACGTGCCGGTGGTGGGCGGGCCGCACGAGACCGCGGTGTCGCCCGACGGCCGCACCGTGGTGGTCACCAACTACAACAAGCAGGGCGCCGGCCAGCAGAAGACGCTGAGCGTGCTGGCCCTTCCGAGCGGGGACACGCTGAAGACGATCGATCTCGGCGAGTACCGCGCGCCGCACGACGTGCGTTGGGTGGACGAGGCGCGGGTGGTGGTCACGTCCGAGGCCAACCAGGCGCTGCTCCTCGTCAACGTCACCACCGGCGCCATCGAGCGGGTGTTCCGCACCGACGCCGGCGTGTCGCACATGCTGGCGCTCTCCACCGATCGCACGCGCCTCTACTGCTCGAACATGCGGGATGGCAGCGTCAGTGCGTTCGACTTCAAGACGGGCGCCAAGATCAAGGACGTGAAGACGGGCGCGGAGTGCGAGGGCGTCGGCGTGACACCGGACGGCCGCTGGGTGTGGGCCGGCAATCGTGCGGCGGACACGATCTCGATCATCGACACGCGCACGCTCGAGGTGGTGAAACAGCTGAAGTCGCCGGGCTTCCCGTACCGCGTGCAGTTCACGCCCGATGGCACGCGCGCGCTCATCCCGCACGCACGGGCCTCGTCCCTTGTGGTGGGTGATGTCGCCTCGCAGACCATCGCGAAGTCGATTCCGCTCGGCATGACGAAGGTGGCCGAACCCTCGACGGCCGGCGTTTTTCCGCACCCGGACAACCGGCACGCCTTCGTCACGGTGAGGAACGACAACTCCATGCTGGTCCTCGACCTGGTCTCCGGCGCAACGCTGGCGCGCGTGGAAGTGCAGAACTCTCCAGACGGTGTCACCTATTCGCCGGCGCAACGATAGGCGGCTCGCTGTCCATTGCCGAATGGCCAATCGCGGATCGGCTGATTCATTCGGCGATCGCGGATCGACGCAGTGCCCATTCAAAGAATTCGTCAGTGGCGCATCGACCTGCCCGCATCGTCCAATGCCCGATTCACGCAATAATCAATCCGAATGCCCAATGCCCCAATCCGCCCTCGCCCGATGACTCGCCCGATTGGCAATTGGCCATCGGCAATGGGCGCGGCGCTGCTCCTCCTCCTCTCCACCACCACAGGCAGCGCCCAGCCGTTGCCGCGCAGGGCGGAGGCCATCTACAAGGCGATCGCGCCGCGCGTGGACCAGGATGCGGCCATGGACCTGGTCACGCGCATGGCGCCGCTCTGGCGGCTGGCCGGCAACCAGGAGTTCGACCAGTCGCTGGAGTGGATCCAGGCGCGGCTCACCACCGCGGGCATCACCACGCGCACCGACACCATCGCCTCGAACAGCCAGGGCTGGGAGATGCAGGACGCGGTGCTTCGCCTGGACGGCCCCGAGGGGGACATCGTCCTGTCGCGGGCGCAGGACCGCGTGCCGCTGGCCATCAACTCGTTCCCGACACCGGCCGGGGGCCTGCTGGCGCGGCTGGTGGACGTCGGCGGCGGCACGGACGCCGCCAGCTACGAAGGGAAGGATGTGGCCGGTGCCGTCGTGCTGGCCGACGGCCCCATTGGTCCCGTCTGGAACCAGGCGGTGAAGGCGAGGGGCGCTGCCGGTGTCATCTCCACGCAGATTGCCGCCTATACGAAGCCGGAGAGCACCCCCGAGGTGCTGCAGTGGGGCGGCATCCCGTATGCGCCGGACACGCCCTCGTTCGGGTTCAAGGCCACGCCGCGCGCGGCACGCCGGCTGCGGGAGCGGCTGGCAGCCGGCGCCGTGCAGGTGCACGTGCTCGCCGACACCGCGTTCCACCGGCGGCCCGTGCGGACGCTGATCGCGGAATTCCCCGGCACGCGCTGGCCGGACGACCGCGTGGTGCTCGTCGCCCACGTGCAGGAGCCCGGCGCCAACGACAACGCCAGCGGCTGCGGCACACTGCTGGCCGCCGCGCTCGCCATCCAGCGCGCCATCGAGGAGAAGCAGATCCCGCCGCCCACGCGCACGCTGACGCTGCTGTGGGGGGACGAGAACCGCGCCAGCGACGCGTGGATCGCCGCGGACCAGGCCCGCGCATCACGCGTGCTCGCGATGATGTCCCTCGACATGACGGGCGAGGACACCGGGAAGACGGGCGGCACGTTCCTCATCGAGAAGGGCCCGGATCCCACGGCGTTCTGGGATCGGCCGTCCGACCCGCACACCGAGTGGGGCCGCAGCGACGTGGACCGTGCGCTGCTGAAGGGTACGTTCCTGAACGACCTGCACCTGGCGATGGCGCGCCGCCGCGCGCGCGACACGGGATGGGTGGTGCGCACCAATCCCTACGAGGGCGGGAGCGACCATACGTCGTTCACCCGCGCGGGCGTGCCGGCGCTGCTCAACTGGCACTTCACGGATCGCTACTACCACACGAACCTCGACACCATCGACAAGGTGAGCCCCGTGACCATGCGACACGTGGCGACGGTGGTGGCGGCCACGGCTGCGTACCTGGCGGCGGCAGACGGGCGGGACGTGCAGCCGCTGCAGACCCTGCTGAAGAAGGCGCGGAAGGAGCGCGAGAAGACGGAGCGGCACCACCAGGCGCCGGTCGAGGTCATGGATGCCTGGACGACCTGGTACGACGAAGCCATCCGGAGCGCGACGCGACTGGCCGGGCCGGCCTCGCCAGCGGGCACGCGGTGAGCTATCATTCGCCTTTCCGGCCTCGGCCAAAGGAGTGTGTATGAAGCGGTTCCTGTCGTCGATGGTGCTCGTGGCCCTGTCCCTCGTCGCGGTCTCCGCGCAGTCCACCGCGGGCTGGAAGGTGCGGGCCGACCGCAGCACCAGCGCCACCGATCCGGACGGCGCCGGCAAGATCCAGTTCATGGCGATGGGGAAGGGCTTCCACGCCATCAACCCGCAGGCCGCCGTGTACTGGAACCCGGCCAACACGGCCACGGGCACCTACACGGTGAAGGGCACCTTCACGCTGAACGAGCCCAGCGGCCACAACAACTACTACGGGCTCGTCTTCGGCGGCAGCAACCTCGAGGGCGCGGACCAGGCGTACCACTATTTCCTCATCGGGCAGGACGGCTCGTTCCTCGTCAAGCGGCGCGTCGGCGACGCCAAGACCGACAACGTCGTCGCCAAGACGCCGCACGCCTCGATCAAGAAGCCCGAAGCCAACGGCAAGTCCACGAACGTGCTGGAAGTCCGCGTGCTGGCCGACAAGGTGGACTACGTGGTCAACGGCGCGGTGGTGGGCTCGTCGCCGAAGGCGGGGATGACCACGGACGGCATCTGGGGCATCCGGGTGAACCACCTGCTCGACGTCATGATCGACGAGATCGGCATCACCCGGTAGGTCGCCCCAGGGCGCGCCGGCCGGCCCGCCATGACGCACATCATCCATCGCCACCTCCACGTCACGCCGCCGGTGGCCGTCAGCGGCGAGGGCGTGTTCATCATCGACGCGACCGGCCAGCAGTACATCGACGCGTGCGGCGGCGCGGCCGTGTCCTGTCTTGGACACGGTCACCCCGACGTGCGAGCGGCGATGCACGCGCAGATCGACCGGATTGCGTACGCGCACACCAGCTTCTTCACGACGGAGGCGGCCGAGGCGCTGGCGGACAACCTGGTCCGCACGGCGCCGGCAGGGATCGGTCACGTCTACTTCGTCAGTGGCGGGTCGGAGGCGATTGAGGCGGCGCTGAAGCTGGCGCGCCAGTACTTCGTCGAGATCGGCGAGCCGGAACGGCGCGTCTTCATCGCGCGGCGCCAGAGCTACCACGGCAACACGCTCGGCGCACTGGCCGTAGGCGGCAACGAGCCGCGCCGGCGGCTGTATGAGCCGCTGCTGATCGATGTCCGGCACGTGTCGCCGTGTTACGCCTATCGCGACCAGGGCACCGACGAGACACCAGAGGCTTACGGGATGCGGCTGGCCGCGGAACTGGAGGCAGCCATCGAGGCGATAGGGCCCGGCCGCGTCATCGGATTCGTTGCCGAGACGGTCGGCGGTGCTACGCAGGGCGCCACCACCGCGCCTCCTGGCTACTACCGGGCCGTCCGCGAAGTCTGCGACCGCCACGGCGTCCTGCTGATCCTGGACGAGGTGATGTGCGGGATGGGGCGTACGGGCACGCTGCACGCCTGCGAACAGGAGGGCGTGGCACCGGACCTGATGACGATTGCCAAGGGGCTCGGCGGTGGTTTCCAGCCGATCGGGGCCGTGCTTGCGCGCGAGACCCTGGTGTCGGCCATCTCGGCCGGCAGCGGGTTTTTCCAGCACGGCCACACCTATCTGGGGCATCCCGTCGCGTGCGCGGCGGCGTTGGCCGTGCAGCAGGTGATCGAGCGGGACGGCCTGCTGCTGAACGTCCAGCTGAAGGGCCGCTCGTTCCAACGGCTGATGGACGAACGGCTGGGCCGTCACCCACACGTCGGTGACATCCGCGGCCGCGGGCTGTTCTGGGCCGTGGAACTGGTGCAGGACCGCGACACGAAGGCGCCGTTCGACCCGGCCGCCAAGCTGCACGCCCGCCTGAAACGGGAGTGCATGGCGCGCGGTCTGATGACGTACCCGATGCCGGGCACCATCGACGGCCACCGCGGCGATCACATCCTGCTGGCGCCGCCGTTCATCGTGGAGGACTCGCACCTGGAACTGATCGTCGACCGCCTGCACGGCGCGATCGACGCGGCGATTGCGTCCCTGGACTGAGACAAGAAACCACGAAGGACACGACCAGCCTCCGCTGAAGCTACGGCGGTCCGCCGAAGCCTTGGCGAAGGCCGGCACGAAGCCTTTACTCTCAAGACCTCACGACCCCAAGACCTCAAGGAGCCCCCCGTGAAGCCGCAACCAGGCCTGATGTCGGACGAAGCCAGGCGCATGTTGCGCCACACCGTGGCCACGCTCGCGTACCGCGCCGAGAAGGTGCTCCGCGACGTGCCGGAGGGCTTCGCGGACGTGAGACTCTCACCCCACAGCCGCACGCCGCTCGAGACGCTCGGCCACATGTGCGACCTGATGGGATGGGCGGAACGGATGGCCCGCGGCACCTACCACTGGGAGGCGGTCCCGCCGGCGGGTTGGCCCGAGACCGTCAATCGTTTCTTCACGATGCTGGCGGCGTTCGACGCCGCGCTGGGCGAGGCCCCGCCCGTCACCTTCACCGCGGAAATCATCTTCCAGGGCCCAGTTGCGGACGCGCTCACGCACGTGGGACAACTCGCCCTCATCCGCGGCACGATGGCCACGCCCGTCCGGCCTGAGAGCTACGCGCGCGCGGAGATTACGATCGCGCGCGTCGGTCGCGACCAGTCCGCCGACCGGGCCGAGTTCAGTGGCGACGCCAGCCGGCCGAAGGCGAAGGGGTAGGGCGCGCCGCTGTCCATCGCGGATTGCGGATTGTTGATCGGCGATTCATTGGGCGAAGGGCGATTGGGGCATTGAGCCATTCGGATTGGGGATTGGTGGATCGCTGGCGTTGTGCTTTCTTTCCAGGAAGGACGTCTGGGCCGAAAGGTGTCCTCCAGGAAAGACAGGATGGCAAGGCCCCAGGCCCCCAAGACCCCAAGACCTCAGCTGTTCCTGACAATCAACAGGATCGCCGCGACCGCCCCGCCCACACCTAGCTGCTGCCACGCGCCCAGTCGCTCGCCCAGCACGAGCCGCGCCAGGAGCACGGTGCTAGCGGGGTAGAGCGATGCCAGCGTCGCGACCAGGCCGAGCTGTCCCTGCCGCGCGGCGGCCAGGTACAGCGCATTGGCCAGCATGTCGAGGGCGCCGCACGCCAGCGCGGGGCGGAGCGCGGCCCGCGGCACGCCCGCCGGCCGCCCGCTGACCACCGCCGTCGCGAGGAACATCGTCACCGACACGGTGCGCGAGATGGCGAGCGGCCACAGCACCGCGCTGCTCGACGTCTGTGCGAGCGACGCGAAGAAGCCGCCCACCGCAACGCCCGACGCCAGCGCGACGCGCACGCCTCGTCCAAGCCGTGCCGGTGACGCGGCGGGCGCCGAGTCCGGCGTGACGTCCGGCGTATCGGCCTGGCTCAACAGCCCAACCGCCACGAGCGCCAGCGCGACACCGACGCCGGCGAGTGGATGCGGCCGCTCGCCGAGCAGCAGGCCGATGCCGAGTGGCACGATGGCGGCACACACCGCCGTGATCGGCGCGACGACGCTCATGGGGCCGATCGCGAGCGCGAGGTAGAGCAGCGCCACGCCCACGCTGCCGGTGAGACCGGCCAGCGCGCCGAACAGCACGTCGTGGCGCGTGAGATGCGCATCGGGCAGCAGCGGCGTCACGAGCAGCAGGAACACGAGGCCGGCGCCCTGCGTCACCAGCACCGTGCCGATCATCGTGGCGCGGCGCGTGGCGATGCCGCCGAGGAAGTCGGCCGCGCCGTAGAGGACGGCGGCGAGGAGCGCGTAGAGGGACGCCATCAGCGCGCCTTCTGATCCCCGGCCCGCGGCCCCAGCAAGCGGCGCTCCACCACGGCGGCAGGCTGGTGGAGGTGCAGGCGCGCGACGAGGTCGTCGCCAGCGGCGGCCAGTGCCTCGAGGGCGTACGGCTCCAGCGCCTCGAGCAGGAACAACACCCGCGTCGTGTCCTCGCCCAGGCGCGTGCGCGTGCCCTGGCGCCAGTTCCAGCGCCGGCACGACACGCCGGCGTCGTCGGCCCACACGACCTCGCCGGGCTGGGGGTGCTCCACCACGGGCGCGCCGTCCTTGACCGTCTCGAATGCCTCGTCGCCAGAGGCCCTGATCAGGCGCAGTGTGCCGACGAAACGATCCGCGTCCTCGCCGCCGACGGGGAGCACGTGGGCCACGCTGACCGCGTTGTAGAGGTCGACGAGCCAGTTCACGCGCGGGAGCGATCCCTTCACCGCCCGCTGACACAGCGCATCCACGGACGAGGCCGTGCGCTGCGGCTTGGCGCCGAACGCGCGAAAGGCCTCCTGCCACGCCACCACGTGGCGGTGCGGGCCGGTGTCGGCCGCGGCGCGCGCCGCGCGTTCCGCATCGCCCAACCAGGCATCGGAGTCGAGCGTGGTCGGCCCGTTCCGGACGCCGGAGGCCAGCAGCGCCAGCACGGCGAAATCCGGGCGCAGGCTGCTGACGGCGGGGTCCACGACGAGGGCGTCGAGCGTCATGCCTGGATGATATCAAAATGAACTGTCAAACCAATATAATGACCGATATGAACGACCCGAAACGGATCGAGGCCGCGCTCGCCCACAACCTGCGCGACTGGCGCACCCGGCGGGGGTGGAGCCAGGCGGAACTGGCGGACCGCGCCGGCGTCAGCAAGGGGATGCTGGTGCAGATCGAGCAGTCGCAGACCAACCCGTCCATCGCGACGCTCTGCAAGCTGGCCAACGCGCTCGGCGTGGCGTTGCCCCGGCTGGTGGAAGTGGCCGACGATCCGCTCATCAGACGGGTGGCCCGCGACGAGGTGGCTTGGCTGTGGCGCGGCAAGGGCAAGGGGAGCGGAGCCGGCCTGGTCGGGGGCATCGAGAGCCCGATGCCGGTGGAACTGTGGGAGTGGCGCATGGGTCCGCGGGACGCCTACGACGCCGTGGCCCATCCCTCCGGCACGCGCGAGATCGTCTACGCACTGGACGGGCACGTCTCCGTGACCGTGGAAGGCGTGGAGGTCACCATCGGCCCGGGGGAGTCCGCCGTGTTCCAGGCCGATCGGCCGCACCGTTACGCCGGGGCGGGAGGCCGCGCCGCACGCTTCATGATGGTGGTCGTCGAACCGCTCGTCACGCCGCGCGCGTCACGGCAGAAGCCACGGGCGCGGAAGACAGATTAGACCCGCCGCCTTCTGTCTTTTACCTTCTGCCTTTCGCCCCTCGCTACTCCCTGAGCGCCACCATCGGGTCCACGCGCGTGGCCCTCCGCGCCGGCAGGAGACTGGCCCCGATGCCCGCCAGGAGCAGCACGACCAGCGACAGCGCGAAGGCCGGGGGATCGAAGGGCCCCACGCCGTAGAGGACGCCGGCCATGGCCCGCGCCAGCAGGACCGCCGCCACCAGGCCCACGACGCCGCCCAGGGCAACCAGCTTGAGGCTGTGTCGAACGACCAGCCCCATCGTCTGGCTGCCGGAGGAGCCAAGCGCCATCCGCAGCCCGATCTCGCGCGTCCGCTGGCTGACGGAGTACGAGAGCACGCCGTAGATGCCGAGCGCGGCCAGGAGCAGCGCCGCCGCGGCGAAGAGGGCCAGCAGCGTCGTGCTGAGCCTCGGCAGGAACACCGCGCGCGCCAGGATCTGGTCCATCGTGCTCAACCGGTAGATCGGCTGCTCGGGATCGACCGCCCAGATGATCTGCTGGATGGTGCTGCCCAGCGTGAGCGGATCGCGCTCGGCGCGCGCCACCACGGCCATGCCCGCGGTCGGGCTCTGGCGCAGCGGCAGGTACACCTGCTTTTTCGGCTCGCTCTCCAGGCCCTGCGCCCGGACGTCGGCCACGACGCCGACGACCTCGCTGCGACCGTGCGGGTTCTGGATGATCTGGCCGATGGGGCTGCGATCCGGGAAATATCGCCGCGCCATCGTCTCGTTGATCAGGCTCGTGCGCGGGCCGGTCTCGACATCGCGCTCGTCCAGGAACCGCCCGGTGAGCAGCTTGATCTTCATCGTCTCGAAGTAGCCGGGCGCGACGATGCGGACGTCCGCCAGCGGATCCTCGCCCACCGGCGGCTGCTGGCCCTCGATGTTGAAGGGCAGGGCCATCGCCATCCCGACGTCCGACATCGGGAGCGTCGAGACGGCCGACGCCGCAGTGACGCCCGGAGCCCGTCGCAGGCGGTCGATCACGTCCTCGTAGAAGCGCGAGAGGGTCTGGCGCTCGCGGTACTTCGTGCCCGGGAGGAGCACCTGGGCCCCGACGAGGTTCTCCGACTCGAAGCCGGGATGCACCTGCAGCAGCTTGGAGAAGCTGCGCATCATCAGGCCGGCGCCCACCAGCAGCACGAGCGCCAGGGCCACTTCCACCACGACGAGCGAACTCAGCACGCGGCGCGCGTACGGGCTGGCCGTGGTGCCGGTCGATTCGGACAGGTCCGTGCGCAGGTCCGTACGGGAGGCGTGCAGTGCCGGGATGAGGCTGAACGCGAGTGCCACCGCGATGGAGATGCCGGCGGTGAAGGCGAGGATGCCGGGGTCGACATGCAGCTGATCGAGGCGGGGGAGCCGCGCGCCGGGCACCGAGCCAATCAGGCGCAGCCCGCCAAAGGCCGCGGCGAGACCGAGCGCGCCGCCCGTGAACGCCAGCAGCACGCTCTCGGCCACGATCGGCCGGGCCACCTCCCAGCGACTGGCCCCGAGCGCGGCGCGGACCGCGAACTCCCGCCGTCGGCTCGACAGGCGCGCCAGCAGCAGGTTGGCCATATTGGCGCAGACGATCAGCAGCAGGAAGCCCACCGCGCCCATCAACACGAACAGGGCGGGCCTGGACGTGGCCACCAGCTGCTCGTGCGCGGGCACGACCCGCGCCCGCCAGTCCTTGTTGCTGGCGGCGTACTCCGCGGCGATCCGCTGCGCCAGGACGCCCAGCTCGTCCTGCGCGCGGGCGACCGTGGCGCCCTCGGCCAGCCGCCCGACGACGGTGAGCGAGCGCGCCTGCCGCGACCGCCCGTGCATGTCCTTGGGATCGAACGCCAGTGGTGCCCACGCTTCCACGGGCGTGCTGGTGGGGAACTCGAACTCCGGCGGCATGACGCCGATGACGGTGTAGGGCTGTGCATCGAGGCGGATGGTCTGGCCCACCACCGCCGGATCCGACCCGAGCGATCGCGACCAGAAGCCGTGGCTGATCAGCACGACGCGGTCCTGTCCCACGACCGCTTCCTCGCGGCCGAAGACCCGACCCCGCTGGGCGGTGGCGCGCAGCACGTCGAAGAGCTCGGGCGTCGCGCGCACGGCGGGGACGTTTCGTGGATCTCCCCGGCCCGAGAACGAGAAGTCCACGTGGCGGTAGGCGGCCATCGCCGACAGGCTCTTCACCTCCGCGCGCCAGTCTTCGAAGGTCGGGACCGAGACGCGGTCCTCGTTGCCCTGGGGGCTGACCTCCCACAGCACGACGATGCGCTCGGGATCCGCGTAGGGCAGGGGGTTGAGGACGACCGTCTTGATGACGCTGAAGATGGCGGTGTTGGCCCCGATGCCGAGCGTGAGCGTGGCCAGGGCGATCAGCGTGAAGGTCGGCTGCCGGACGAGCGAGCGGAAGGCGTGGGTGAACGCGGACGGCCAGTCGGACATGCGCCCAATCCTACTCCTAACTCCTGTCTCCTCCCTCCTATCTCCTCCCTCCTATCTCCTGCCTCCTACTCGATGCCTCCGACCGAGACGAGCTTGGTCTCCAGGTACTCGCTGAGGCCCTCGGCGCCGCTTTCGTGCCCGAGGCCGCTCTGCTTCCAGCCGCCAAACGGCGCCTCGGTGGCGTGCGCGGCCCACTCGTTGACGCCGACGATGCCGAACTCGAGGCCCTCGGCCAGCTTCGTGGCGGAGCGCAGGTCGTTCGTCCAGACGTAGGCGGCCAGGCCGTACGGCGTCCGGTTGGCCAGCGCGAGCGCCTCGTCGAGGGTGTCGAACGGGATCACCGGCATGACCGGCCCGAAGATCTCCTCCTCGAAGACGGGCATGTCGGGTGTCACCCCGGACAGTACTGTGGGCTCGAAGAAGTAGCCGCGCGGCTGGCCGGCCGGCCGGTGACCGCCGGCCCGGATCTCGACGCCTCGCGCGGAGGCATCGCCAACCAGGGCCTCCACGCGATCGCGCTGGCGCGCGTTGATGAGGGGGCCGACCTGCACGTCCCCGTCGAGGCCGCTGCCGACCTTCAGGTGCCGGGCCCGGGCCGCCGCGTGCTCCGCAAACGCGTCGGCGACGTCGCGGTGCACGAGAAAGCGCTGCGGCGCGACGCAGACCTGGCCGTTGTTGCGGAACTTGCTGGTGACGGCGCCGGCGGTGACCCGATCCAGATCGACGTCCGGCATCACGATGACCGGAGCGTTGCCGCCGAGCTCCAGGGACAGGCGCGTGACGGTGCGCGAGGCGCCGTCCAGCAGGATCTTGCCGACGCGCACGCTACCCGTGAAGCTGATCTTCCGCACGGCCGGGTGGTCCAGCATCTCCTGGCCCATGGCTTCCGGGTCGCCGTTGATCACGTTGAGCACGCCCGCGGGCAGTCCGGCCTCGACCAGCAGCTCGGTCATCGCCATGGCCGTCAGCGGCGTGAACTCCGACGGGCGGCCGACCACCGTGCAGCCAGCCGCCAGCGCCGCGGCCCATGCCCGCGCAGGGTTGTAGGCGGGGAAGTTCCACGCGGTGATGACGCCGATCACGCCCATCGGCTGGCGGAGCACGGTCATCCGCTTGGTCGCCACGCGTGACGGGATGGTGCGGCCGTAGGCACGTTTGCCCTCCTCGGCAAACCAGTCGAAGAGATCCGCGGCCACCACCCACTCGCCGCGCGCCTGCGCGAACGGCTTGCCCGACTCGAGCACCGTGGTGCGCGCCAGGTCGTCGGCCAGTTCACGCATGCGCGCCGCGGCCTTCTGCAGGATGGCGCCGCGCTCGTACGGCGTGCGTCGCGCCCACACGGGAAACGCGCGCGCCGCCGCGTCGATGGCCGCGCGGCAGTCCTGACGTCCTCCGAACGGGACCGCGCGTACCGAATCCTCGGTGGCGGGGTTGATGACCTCCCAGGTTCCCCCGTTCGCCGCAGCGGCCCAGGCGCCGTCGATGTACTGCTGATAGGTGAAGGTCATGGCGTGCTCGGTCGTGACCAGGCACGACCCTCGTAGAAGGTGACGTGATGCCGGAAGCCCAGACGCTCGTAGAGCCGGATGGCGACCGGGTTGTCGGCCCTGACATTGAGGGCGATCGTGCGCGTGCCGCGCGCGATGAGCTCGCGGGCGACCGCCGTCGTCACCGCTGCGGCATGCCCCCGGCCGCGATGCGCGCGGTGCGTGTAGACGTTACCGATGGCGCCGACACTCTCCTCGGCGGAGTAGAGGTGCGTCCCGCCGACGGACACGAGGTGTCCTTCCCGGCGCACGCCGAAGAACGTGCCATCTCCGAGCTGGCTTCGCATGAAGAAGTCCGGCTCCTCGCCGCTCACGGATCCGTCCGCGAACAATCGCCGAATCTCGTCCTCGTGTGAGACGTCGAGAGTTTCGACGTCAGCGGCGGGCCCCAGCGGGGCGAACTCGGCCGGCGACAGCGCCATGCGCCGCACGGGCCGCAGGCCCTCCACCTGGAACCGTCGCTCCAGCGCGCCGCGGAACGCCTCCGGCACCTGCAACAGGCATGCGTTGACGTCGGGGACCGCCTCCAGGACGTTTGGGGCGCCGGACGCGAAGAGGATCGGGATGTCGAACTCGCGATAGATGAGTGCGATCGACGAGCCGCGCACGTGCCACTCGCAGTGGTGCCGTCGCCGGGAGTCCAGGTCGCCAAGGGCGTAGACACACCAGATCCGATCCAGGTCCAGCCGTTGCCTGATCGCGGCAGGTTCTACGGACGGTGCGGGCATCGTTGGCTGGGAGGACATGTTCACGCCGAAAAGACCTGGCGCCCGCCGAGCCATGTCTGGGTGACACGCAGCGACGTCAGTGCCTCGGGCGGCGTGGTGCGGATGTTACCGGAGAGCACCGTCAGGTCGGCCTGCATCCCCGGCACAAGGCGTCCCCGCGAGGCCTCGTCTCCCGACGCGATGGCGCCACCACGTGTGTAGGCGTCGAGCGCTTCGTCGAGCGAGATGGCCTGATCCGCGGCAATCGTGTGGCCCTCGGCGTCACGGCGCGTCAGGGCCGCCTGCATGCCGGCCAGCGGGGCATCGTTCTCCACCACCGGTGCATCCGAGGACAGCGCCACCGTGACGCCGGCGTCGAGCATCGCGCGGACCGGATAGGCCCGGGCGAGCAGGCCGTCCGGCAGGTACTGGCGGAAGTTGCGGCCGAGGACCTGGACGAAGATGGCCTGTGGCGCGGCGATGATGCCCTGCCGGGCCGCTCGCAGGAGCTGATCGTCCGTGGGCAGCCCGAAGTGCTCGATGCGGTGCCGCATGGGACCGGTGCCGAGCGCGGCGTAGACGCGCAGGACCTGATCGATTGCCAGGTCGCCGATGGCATGCGTGGCGATGCGCCACCCGCCGTCGTGCGCCTCACGCGCGAGTGCCAGGAACTCGTCCTCGTCCATGCGCAGCACACCACGGGTGTCGGCGTGGCGATACGGCACGCTCAGCGCCGCCGTGGCGCCGCTCAGCCCGCCGTCCGCGAAGAACTTGACCGTGTCGATGCGCAGGCGGTCGGTCACGGTCCGGCGCGAAGGGAGCGGCACCACGCCCACGCCGTCCACCATGCGGAGGGCCATCACGTTCACGCGGCTGGGCAGCTGCCCCTGCTCGTCCAGGCGCCGGTAGACCTCGAGCAACTCGGGCGCCACGCCGGCATCGTTGGTGCTCGTGATGCCGCGCGACAACTGGTGCCGCATCGCGGCGCCGATCATGGCCGCGTACTCGGCCGGCGTCGGCGCCGGCATGCGCTGCAGCACGAGCCCCATCGCCCGCTCCGACAGGATGCCGGTCGGTTCACCGACGGCATCGCGCTCGATTTCACCGCCCGGTGGCGAAGCTGTGTCGCGTGTGATGCCGGCACGCTCCAGGGCGCGGGAGTTGCACGCGATGATGTGCGCGCACGTGCGCATCAAGACGAGGGGACGGTCGGCGGCGATGGCATCCAGGTCGTGGCGCGTCGGCCCGCGGCCCTCCGGGAAGCGGGCCTCGTTGTAGCCGCGGCCGTAGAGCCAGGCACCCTCGGGCAGGCGCGCGGCCTGGCGCCGTACCCGTGCGACGAGGTCCACCAGGCTCTCCGCGCCGCGCACATCGAGGAGCGTCGTCAGCAGGTGCCCGATCTTCCAGATGTGGGCGTGCGCGTCCACGAAGCCCGGCAGGAGCGTCTGTCCCTCCAGGTCGATCACCCGCGTGCCAGAGCCGCGCAGGTTCATCACATCGTCGTCCGTGCCGACGGCGACGATGCGGTCGCCGTCCACGGCGAGTGCGGTGGCGTCCGTGCGGCCACCGAGGCCCGTCCACAGCAGGCCGTTGCGGAAGATGGTGTTGGCGGCGACCACTTACGCGTGCTGGAGCGCGAGGCCCATCTTCGCTTCCACGTCGGCCAGCGAGGCCTCCACGACCGCGAGACCCTCCTGGAGCTGCTCGTCCGTGATGGTCAGTGGCGGCAGGAACCGGATGCCGTTGGTGTAGAGCCCCGCGCGCATGGCGATGACGCCGCGCTGGAACGCCCCCTTGATGATGGCCAGCGTCTCGTCCGGCGCCGGCTCCTTCGTCTCGCGGTTCCTGACCAGTTCGATCAGCATCATCGAGCCGAGCCCGCGGACGTCGCCGATCAACGGGTGCCTGTGCTGCCAGCCTTCCAGCGTCTCGCGGAGCACCTGACCGATGCGCTCGGCTCGTGCCAGGAAGGCCGGCTGCCGCATCATCTCGATGGCGGCGATTGCCGCGACGCAGGTGACGGGGTTGCCGCCGTACGTGCCGCCCATCCCGCCGACGTGCGTGGCGTCCATGATCTCGGCGCGGCCCGTGGTGGCGCTCACAGGCATTCCTGCGCCCAGTGACTTCGCGGTGACGATGATGTCGGGGGTGATGCCGTAGTGCTCCAGGGCGAAGAGCTTGCCCGTGCGGGCGAAGCCGCACTGCACCTCGTCGGCAATCATCACGATGCCGTGCCGGGTGCACAGATCGCGGATGCGCTGCAGGAACCGCGGCGGCACGGGAACGAAGCCGCCCTCGCCCTGCACGGGCTCGATGATGATGGCGGCCACCTCGGCGGGGTCCACCTGGGCTGTGAACGCCTGTTCCAGCTGCTGGAGGCCCCAGTCGATCGCCTGCTCGGCGCTGGTGCTGGCCGGACGCCGGTAGACGTTCGGCATCGGCAGCCGGTAGACGTCCGATGCGAAGGGCCCCATGCCCTTCTTGAAGAGGCTGTACTTGCTGGTGAGGGTGAGCGTCAGCAGCGTGCGCCCGTGGTATCCGCCCTCGAAGCAGATGACGCCCGGCCGCTTCGTGTAGGCGCGTGCCGCCTTCACCGCGTTCTCGACGGCCTCGGCGCCGGTGTTCGCCAGCAGCGTCTTCTTGGGGAACGCGCCCGGCGTCAGCTCGTTCAGCAGCTCGCAGAGCCGGACGTAGGGCTCGTAGGTCCCGACGAGCGATCCCATGTGGATGAGTGACGCCGCCTGCTGCTGCACCGCCTCGACGACCGCGGGCGGGCAGTGACCCACGGCCAGCGTGCCGATGCCCCCCACGAAGTCGATGAACGTGTTGCCGTCCACGTCGTGCACGAGCGCGCCCTGGGCGCGTTCCACGACGACCTCCGTGGCCTTGCCGAGGCCGTTCGGCACGGCCGCTGCACGGCGGGCGAGGACCGCCCGGCTCTTCGGGCCGGGGACTTCCGTCTTCAGGTCGATCGAGGCCATCTGGTCACTCCTTCACTGCGTCACTTGGCGCGGGGGCGCCGGCCGGCCGCACGGCGCCGGGCACGTCCTTCGCCGCATCGAGCACGATCAGCACGCTGTAGTTGTCGCACACCGGATCCTGCAGGTAGTCCTTGAGCAGCCCGCGGAACTCGAAGCCCACCCTCTGCTGCATCGAGAGCGTGGGGTCGTTGATACGGCCCGATACCAGGCCGTCGTAGTAGTCCTGGGCGCTCACCCGATCCTTCACGGCGCCGTACCCGCTCATCATGCCGGCCGTGACCTGGCCTTTCAGGCCGAGCGCCCACACCAGTTCCTGCCGGGCGGCGTAGAGCGCCTGCGCCAGGCCGCGGCCGCGGTAGTCCGGGTGCACCCCGATGTCCGCGCCGTACAGCCAGTCGCCGTCCGGCTCGTGCGAGGTGAGCCAGCCGCCCTGGATGATCTCGCCGAACGTGTGATCCACGTGCGCGAAGTCGAAGTGCAGGCGGATGGTGGCCGTGGCCGCGACCACCCGCTCGCCGTCCAGCCCCACGAACTGGCCCTCGGGGAAGATCTCGATGTGCTTGCGGTAGTGCGGGGCCTTGAAGCGCTCCTCGTCGGCGAGCGTGGGAAATACCACCGTCTGCAGGTGCTCGAGCTGATCGGCGTGCTCGGGACTCGCGGACGCAATCACGAGCCCATTCGGCAGGACGCGCCGATAGGTGCCCACGCGCATGCCAGGCGAAACGCCCATAGGATATCTGGGCAGTATACTCCCGCCACACCACATGCGTCGCCCATGCACCCGCGTCCTCCTCGTCGTCGTCGCGCTCGCGCCCTGTCTCGGCGTGGCGTGCGGCAGATCGCCTGCGACTGGTGCGACGATCCACGAGGTGGACGTAGCCGTGGCGATGCGGGACGGCGTACTCCTCCGCGCCGAGGTGCTGCGACCCCCGGGGCCCGGGCCGTTCCCCACGCTCGTCTACCGGACGCCGTACGGCGCGCACGCCGCCATCGACGACTACACCACGTTCGATCGCGCCGTCGAGCGCGGCTACGCGGTCGTGGTGCAGGACGTCCGCGGGCGGTATCGGTCCGATGGTGAGTTCCGGCCGTACGAGCACGACGGCAAGGACGGCTACGACACGATCGAGTGGGCGGCGGCACAGCCGTGGTCCGACGGGAACGTCGGCACCTTCGGCCTGTCGTATCCCGGCGCCGTGCAGTGGCTGGCGGCGATCGAGAACCCACCGCACCTGAAGGCCATGGTGCCGGCGATGACGTTCTCCACGCCGCAGAACTTCTTCTACAGCTGGGGCGTGTGGGACCTGTCGTGGACGTACTGGATCTGGGCGAACATCGCGCCGGACACGCGGGTGAAGAAGAACCTGCCGGGGCCTCGCACGGATGAGGAGGCGCGCGCCAGCTGGGCGCAGCTCCAGTCGCGGATGCAGGACACGCTGCCGCTGCTCGCACTCGACGAGATGCGGGACGTCGCGCCGTATTACCTGGACTGGCTGCGGCATCCGCCCGAGGACAGGTTCTGGGACTTCGCGGAACTCCGTGGCCGCTACGGCAGGACGAACGCGGCGGTGTTGAACCTCTCGGGCTGGCACGACGACAACTACGGTCCCGAGGGCGCCACCACCAACTTCATGGGCCTGGTCCAGGCCCGTGGCGGGCGACCCGACCGGACCGCGCTGCTCATCGGCCCCTGGGTGCACGGCGTGGGCGCGACCGCGCGGACGCGGTCGGGCGAGCGGGAGTTCGGGCCCGAGGCCGCGATCGACTACGACGCGGTCGTGCTCGACTGGATGGATCGCCACGTGCGCGCGCTGGTTCCCCATCCCGGTGACGCCAGGCCGGTGCGCTACTTCGTCATGGGCGCGAACAGGTGGAAGACGGCGGCGGCATGGCCGCCAGAGTCCAGGCGCGTGACCTACGACCTCACGCCAGCGGCCCCGGGGCTCCCGGGCTCACTGGTCGCGGGGACGGCCCCCGCCTCGCAGCCACGATCCCGATCACGTCAGGGGACGGGAACCGTGCTCGTCAGCCAGTTCGTCTCCGATCCAGACAACCCGGTCCGCAACCCCTTCGATGGGGCCGGTGCGCACGACTACCGCGCCCTCGCCCAGCGGCCGGACGTCCTGACCTTCGACTCCGCGCCGCTCGACGAGGACACCGAGGTCACCGGCCCGATCGTGGCGGACCTGTACGTGTCCTGCGATTGCCGCGACACGGACATCTGGGTGCGCCTCTATGACGTGGCGCCGGACGGGACGGCCTACAACCTGATGAGCCCGGGCCTCGACGTGCTGCGCGCCAGCTATCGCGAGCCGGAAAAGGGCCGGCGGCTGCTGGAGCCGGGTACGATCTACGCGCTGCGGCTGGACACGCTGATCACGAGCAACGTCTTCACGCGGGGGCACCGCATCCGCCTGCAGGTATCGGCGTCGTTCTTCCCGAACTTCTCGCGCAACCTGCACACGGGGGACCTGGAGACGGTGTCGGATCGGCGTCAGAGTGCGACGATTCGCATTCACCACGACCGGACGCACGCGTCGCAGCTCGTGCTGCCGATCGTGGACACGAAGGCCGCGAAGTAGACACGAAGGACACGAAGGACACGAAGAAATGGACTTGAAGCACTGGATCTGGCTGCCACTAACCCTCGGTCTCACCGCGTGCCAGCCCGCACAGCCCGGAGGCTCGACGCCGCCGGGCGCCGAGACGGCAGACCTGCTGATCGTCAACGGCAAGGTGTTCGCCGCCGACGACGCGGGCACGACCGCGGAGGCCGTGGCCGTTCGCGGCAACACCATCCTGCGGATTGGCACCACGGCCGACCTCGAGACGCTTCGTGGCTCAGCCACCCGGGTCGTCGACGCACGCGGCGGCTCCGTGGTGCCCGGCTTCAACGATGCGCACGTGCACTTCGTCGCCGGAGGCTTCGCGCTGGCCGACGTGGACCTGGCCGGGTTGACCACCCTGCGCGAGGTGCAGGCCGCCATCAGCACGTTTGCCGCGGCGCACCCCGGGGATGGCTGGCTGAAGGGGCGCGGCTGGCTCTACGCGCCGTTCCCCGGAGGATCCCCGACCAGAGCCCACCTGGATGAAGTGGTGCCCGACCGGCCCGCCGTGATGCGCTGCTACGACGGCCACAGCGTCTGGGTGAACTCGAAGGCGCTGGCACTGGCCGGCATCACGAAGGACACGCCCAACCCCCCGAACGGCGAGATCGTCAAGGACCCGAAGACCGGCGAGCCGACCGGCCACCTGAAGGAGTCGGCCTCGCGGCTGCTCGACAAGGTGCTGCCGGAGCCGACCGAGGCCGACCGGCGCGCGGCCCTGAAGGCGGCGGTGGCCCACGCACACCAGTTCGGCGTCACCAGCATCCAGAACGCCGGCGGCAGCATCGAGGAGATGGCGCTCTACGAAGCCGCGAAACGTGACGGCGATCTCACCGTGCGCGCCTACCTCGCGTTCTCGGCCACCGCGGAGACCACCGAGGCCGACGCGGACCGCATGGTGGAGACCTGGCAGCGGCTCGGCAACGACCCCAGCGTGCGCTCCGGCATCGTCAAGATGTACGCGGACGGCGTGATCGAGAGCCGTACGGCCGCCATGCTCGCCCCGTACCAGAACAGCCGGAGCGCCGGGGCTCCCAACCTCACCGCCGACGACCTGAACCGCGTCGTCGCGATGCTCGACAAGCGCGGCCTCCAGGTGCAGATCCATGCGATCGGCGATCGCGCGATCCGCATGTCACTCGACGCGTTCGAGCAGGCGCAGCAGGCCAACCCGGCCCCGGCACGTGGCAGGCGTCACCGGCTCGAGCACATCGAAGCGATTGCCGAGGACGACATCGCCCGCTTCGGCCGGCTCGGGATCATCGCGTCGCAGCAGCCGATGCACGTGGCGCTCGGCGACATGAACCAGGCAAAGCCCGCCGGGCCGTGGCCGGACAACATCGGCCCCGAGCGCTACGCGCGCGCCTGGGCCTGGCGGCGCATCATGGCCGGCGGCGGTCGCATCGCGTTCGGCAGCGACTGGCCCGTGGCGCCCCTCGACGCCGGCCAGGGCATCTGGCTGGCGGCCACGCGCGTCAGCCTGCCCGGCGGGCCGGAGCAGGCGATGCCGACGGCGGACGTGATCCGCGGCTACACCATCTGGCCGGCGTACGCGTCGTTCGAGGAGCAGCGCAAGGGCACGCTCGCGCCCGGGATGCTCGCGGACATCGCGGTGCTGGCGTCGGACGTGTTCGCGAGGCCGCCGTCGAAGTCGACCGACGTGGTCGTGGAGACGACCATCTTCGATGGCCGCGTCGTCTACGAGAGGACGCCGTAGGGATCAGGCTGTCGGTTGCTGGCGATCGAGGTGGCCTCCGAGACCCGTCAGCGCGCTGCCGCTGACTGTCGGCTCGCGGATGCGTGTCGTGACCTGGCCGCCAGCGCGCCTCGCACGCAGCCAGGTCGCAACGCACGACGTCGATCGCTAGACTGCCTACAGGGTTACGCCGAAGCGCCTCGCGAAGATGAAGGCGGTGGCCATCGACAGCGCCACATACACGACCATCCAGTGGATGCGCCAGCCAAGGATGTCGAGGCCGGGCTCCGGGTAGGGCAGGGCAATCTCCGCCGCCGGGCCATCGACGGGCACTGGCGGCTCGGATGGGTACAGCAGCAGGTTGAGGACACCGGAGACACGATAGGGTGATCGGCGTGCGGCGGCCGGGGCCGCGCCATCGACGTGCACGGTCTTCGTGAGGGTCAGGTCCGCGACACGAATCGTGATCGTGTGTTCGCCTGCGGTCTCCGGGACCACGCGCCAGAGGATCTCGCGTGCGGCGGGGAGGACGACGGCCGGCGTGTCCCCGCGGATGGCCCCGTTCGCCTCGAGCGCGGCAGCCGATGCGCTGGCGGGGGCCACCGCGTCTCGGAGCCGCACGGTCACCACCGTCGGCGCACCCACGGCCAGGCCTTCGTATCCGTAGAACGCCTGCAACTGCGCGACGACCAGCAACAGTGGCAGTGCCACCCACGCCAGCGGCACCAGCGAGTAGCCCAGGTATCGCACGTTCTGCCACAGCACGCGGCCCAGCGCGCGCAGCACGGCGCCGAGGTTGTCGTTGAACAGGCGGATCTCGAACAGGCCTGCGTGAATGCCGCGCTTGGCCGCGGCGATGCCCGCCTGGTTCGATGTGCGGCCCACCACCCACAACATGGCGAGGCCCGTGGCCACCGAGATGGCGACCAGCGTCGTCAGCGGGGCGAGGCGGATGACGGGCGCGAGGAGCAGGTCGAACAGCCACGTCAGCGCGGCGTTCACCCCCGCCAGCGCTCGCTCAGGAAATGTACCCAAGCCCCTTCAGCTTCTTCTTGATCTCTTCCTCGGAGTCGGAGCCTTCGAGCTTGGCGAGCTCCTTTTCGAGGACGTGCGTGACGAACTCGTCTACCGACGAGTAGCCGGCGAGATCCGCGTAGCGCTTCACGCGCGTCAGCAGCGCCTTGTCGAGCTTGATTCCTGAGCCGAACATGCGTGTGCCCTTCAGTTCGTGCCACCCCGCCGCTCGGGGAAGCTGTCGATGCCGAACTCGGCCAGGATGGCGCCCGCCAGGTGCTGCAGCGTGGGCGCCGCGCGCTTGAGCGGCCGGTTCGACAGCAGGATACCCGGGACGGTCTCGTGGTCCATGCAATGGTCGCCGCTCCACGGGCTGGTGTTGTCCATGAACACCTCCGCCGGCATCGCGCCCAGCGCCGACTCGTCGGACCCGCGCGTGCCCTTTGTGTAGCCGACGATCAGGTCGGGTGCGATGTCCTCTGCGCCGGCCACGGAGTAGACCTGCTCGCGCCGGTACGCCTTTGTGATGGCCGGCGCGCCGGTGGCCGGATCGATCACCGCCAGCAGCCGCTCGGACAGCTCGCTCACCAGCGCCTCGCGTTGAGCGGGATCGACGATGCCGTCCTTCTCGCGGCCCTTCAGGTTCACGTAGAGGCCGTTCAACCCGAGCGCGTACGCGCGGGTCCTCGACCAGTCCACGTTCCCGAAGAAGCCCGGGTCGTCCCTTCGAGCCGGATCCTTCAAGGCGATGTACCCGTTGTCGCGCAGCCAGCTGTTGAGGTGCATGGCCCGCCGCCACGAAGTGAATCCGTGATCCGACATCACCACCAGGAGATCGTCCGGCCCCAGCCGTTCCAGCGTGTCGCCCACGATCCGGTCGAGCTCCTGGTAGAGGTGCTCGACAACGGCGGCGTTGGGCGTGTCCTTGACCGCGTCGTAGGCGGGGTGCTCCGGATCCCGCGCGCGCCACATCATGTGCGACACCTGATCCACGTTGCCGAAGTAGTAGAACAGGAATCCGTCCTGGAAGCCGTCCAGGACGTACGTGAACTGTGCCCGGTTCTCGTCGCCCGCAATCTTCGCCTGCGCCAGGAACTCGGCCTCGGTGAGGACACCTGTCTTGAGCCCCTTGGTGTCCTCGGGCATGCCCTGCGTGTAGAAGCGGCCCGTGGCGGTGGCGAGCTCCGCGGCGTACTCCGCCGGCGTCGAGACCGGCATCGCCGGCGCCAGGGGGTCGATGTTCACGGGACTGGCGTAGAGCTCGAAGAACGGGTCGAGGCCCTTGAGGAAGAAGCGCACTTCGCCCGCCAGCGACTGCGTGGGCGCCAGGCCGAACGACACGGGCACCCAGTCGCTCCACTCGCCGACCTTCAGGAGCCGAGCCTCGCTGCCGACGACGATCTTCGCGAACTGGTTCGACTGATCGGGGTACGCGGTGAACTCCGCCGCGACCTTCTCGGGCTGCTTCAGGAACGGGTTGTCAGGCCCCTCCAGCTTCGAGACGACCCGGCCCTCGCGGACGCGCACGTTGTAGACGGTGCCGCCGGAGAGCGTCTGGCCCGCGAACGCGTACGGCTCGGAGGTGTAGAACGAGAACGTCCCGTACGTGCCGAGCAGGTCCGGGGTTCCCATGCCGCTCAGCTCGCGCGTGGCGGAGCCCGACGGCGGGAAGTTCGCGGGCATCCGGATGATGGTGGTGGGGACGCCGCGCTGCTCCAGCAGCTCCCAGAACGGCTGTCCCCGTCGCAGCAGTTCCACCGAGCCGCCCGACAACGGCAACTGCCACTTGCCGACCCCGATGGTCCGCGTGGACCCTTCGGTCTTCGTCGTCGACAGGTACGGCAGCATCGTCTTCGGGTCGCGATGGACGAAGTCGAAGATGCCGTGGCCGCCCGGGTCGAGGCCGGTGATGAACGTGGACCAGGCCACTGGGCTCTGCGGCGGCACGGTGGTCCCGAGCGGCGCGAACCCGCCGCTGCTGGCGAGCCGTGCCAGAGCGGGCAGCCGGCCGGTGTTGATCATCTGCTCGGTGAGCGCGTGGTCCAGGCCGTCGAAGCCGAGTACGATCACCTTGCGGCCAATGCGGCGCGTGTCCTGTCCGCATCCGATGCTGCCTGCCAGCACGGTGATTACCGCGGCCAGAACGGCCACGCTCACCCGATTCACTTGAGCCCCGCCAGGAGCCTGCCGTCCATCCTTCTAGAACTCGAGTTGGCGCGGCCTACAGCGTGAACAGCTCGGCAGTATTGAGCACGCCACCACCAGCTACCTCGCACCCAGGGTCGCAGCTGTACGAATCGCCTGGATTCCTTGGGGTGAGACGACAAACTCAGCACCGAGCGCGTGCCCTTGAACCGAGTCAGATGTGGAAAGCGCAAGGAGTTCGGAGGGCGACAGACTCGCGACGACGCCATCGAAGGGGCATTGACTGGTCGCTGTGTTGCAGGGGAACACGAGCTGATACTGCCTTCCGCTGGTCATGAGGCTCAGCGTCTGCCTATCGAGTTGAAGTTCGAATCGCGGATTCGCGAGGCCCAACGTGGTATTGGTTTTCGCCAATGCGAGAATCGACTCCGGGAGCCCGCTCGCAATGTTGCCTCGATACACGAGGAGGATGGCAAGCGTTGCCCGTGCGGGGGACTGGGTTGTCACAGGCACATCGACGCACACCTCGGTGATGCCTTGAATCTCCCAGTAGGTCGTCCTGCGGCCGGATGCATCTGGCTTACCCAACGAGCAGGCTGCGCCAGACACGGCAAACTGGGCTTCGAACAAGCGCATCGTTATGGCTAAGCCGACGGCAATCAACGGGCTCATTCGTGTTCCTTGTCGCGGAGTCTATCATTGCTGAACGTCGAGGCTTCAACAGGTGCTCACAGCGCCGGCAGTTCGAGCGGCTTGCCGTCCATATAGGGCGGTGGGTCGATGCCGAACAACCGCAGTGCGGTGGGGGCGATGTCGATGAGCGCCGGCTCCGTGGTCTTTACCTTTCGGTTGCAGAAGAACACGCCAGGCACGAGTCGCGGGTCCACGCAGTGGTCGCCGCTCCATGGCTTCAGGTTGTCCTCGAACACCGGACCTGCCACCATGCCGGTCGCACAGTCCCACGAGATGCGATAGCCGGCGTTGTAGCCAATCACCAGGTCCGGCGCGTTCTCCAGGTACGGGCCGCTGTAGAGCGCTGCGGTGTCGAAGGCCTCGTTGATGCCGATAGCCTTCTTCTCCTCGTCACGCAGGCCCTTCAGCTTCGCCATGATCTCGGCTTTCACCGCCGCGGCGTCGGCGCCCGGTTCGACGATGCCCTGCGCCTCGCGGCCCTTCAGGTTCAGGAACAGGCCCGTGAGCCCGAGGACGTAGGCCTTTGTCTTCGACCAGTCCACGTCGCGCAGCCACTCGGCCCGTCCATCCGTGCCGGGCTTCAGCGTCAGGTAGCCCTCGCGCAGCAGCCATTGGTTGAGGTTCACGCCGCGCCGGAACGAGGTGAAGCCATGGTCGGAGATCACCATCAGCACGTCGCCGTCGCGCAGCTTCTCGCGCACGCGGCCGACCAGCGCGTCGTTGTGCTTGTACAGCTCGCGGATGGCATGCCGGTGCGGGGCCTTCTCGCGCCCGCGCGCGGCGGGGTGGCCCTGGTCGATGTCGCGCCAGAACATGTGCTGGATGCGATCCGTGCCGTCGAACACGCAGACTAGGCTGCCGCTGTCGAGCCGATCGAGGGCGGCGAAGAACATCTCCTCACGCTCACGATCGATGTCGTACGCCTGCTTCAGGAACGCCCCATCGTCGGTCACGCCCTCGTTCAGCGCCCACGTGTCTTCCGCGAGGCCGAGCGTCGCGAACGGGCCGACCTTCTTCGCGAGGTACGTCGCGTAGTACGGCGGATGCGAGATGGGCATCGCCGGGGATTCGGGATCCAGGTTGATGGGCGCGACGTACAGGGAGAAGTGATCGCCCATCTCGGTGACGAGGAGCCGCGTCAGGCCCTTCGCGGTCACACCTGGCATTGCGGGAAAGGCGAGGGGCACCCAGTCGCTCAGTTCGCCCGGCGTGAGGACGACGGCGGTGCCGCCCAGGTCCACGTGGGCCTTGCCTGCGGCGCGGTCGAGCCTGACGACCATCGGCAGCGTCAGTGGCGGGTTGTCCGCGAGGAACGTGTTCTCGGGCCCCTGGAGCGTCGTCTCGATACGGTCGCCAGACACGGTCACGCCATAGCGCAGGCCGCCCTCCTTGAACGCCGTGGCGGCCGGGCGTGTGGTGTAGAGCAGGAACGTGCCCTGAGTGCCCAAAAGGTCCGGCACGCACATCGCGCTCAGCTCCGCGCCGTAGAAGCGGTCCGGCGGGAACGTGATCGGCACGCGCAGCACCGTGCTCCAGATGCGGTGCTCGCCGAGGATCGTCCAGAAGGGTTTGGAGCGCCGGAGCAGGCGCAGCTCCGGCTTCCGCAGCGGTATGCGGTACCGCCCGATCGTCAGGAACCGATCGACCCTGCCGATGTAGGTGGAGGACAGCATCGGCAGGTAGGTCCGCCGATCGCGGTCGAGGAAGTCGAAGATGTTGTGGCGCGCGGGGTGAGCGCCGGTACTGAACGACGACCAGGCCACCGGCGACAGCGAGGGGTATGTCGTCTTCAGGCGCGTGTAGCTGCCCTCGGCGGCCAGGGCCTTGAAGTTGGGGAGCAGTCCTTCCTTCATGAACTGGTCCGTCAGCTTCGGGTCCTGCCCGTCGAGCCCGACGACGATGAGCCGCGTGATGGAGGCCTTCGGCCGCCTCGGCTGCGTCATCAGCCTCCAGGCCGCGCGGAACGGCCACACCAGGACCGTCGCCAGCACCACGAGCACCGTCGTCACCAGCACGAAGGCGGATGACATGAGCGCGAAGCCGGCACCGGGGCCGATGTAGGCGAGGGCAGGGGCGGCGCTGGCGAGCAGCAGCCACACCGTGACGGCGAGCGTGAGGCAGGGGGTGGGGCGACGCACGGGCACGAACAGCCTTCGGTCCACTCTAGCAGTTCCCGCGGCCAGGCTGGACCAGCACCCCGCGGCTACTCACGCGCACGATTCCTGGACCAATCGGCCACGCGCAGCCCGCTGAAGCGCGCGAAGTCCCGCACGTTGACCGTGATGAGCGCGAGGCCATTGGTGCGTGCGATGGCGGCGATCTGGCCGTCGGTGAAGGGGGCGGGTCTCCCGAGCGCCTCGAGGCGGGCCCGCTCATGCCCATGCCACGTAGCCGCCGCTTCGTCGTACGGGAGGATGGGGAACGATGCCCGCACCACATCGTGCAGATAGGCCTCGAGGGCGCTGCGGCGTTTGCCGCGAGGGAGCCGCCGGCAGCCGTACGTCAACTCGTGCCACACCGGCGCGGCAATGGCGCTCTCGTGTCCGTGCTCGTCGAGCCGCCTGATGACCTCCGGATCGGGCGTCTTCGACATCGGCGCGGACACGGTGCTCGTATCGAGCAGGTACTGAAGTGTCACAGCGACACCTTGCGACCCGTGTCCTTGTGCCTTAGTGAGGTCACGAAGCCGGAGTCGAGGCCGACCTCTTCGAGCCGGTGGCGCTCGAGAAAGGCCCCGTAGGCCTCGCCGAACCGTGCGCGGTCGGTTCTGCTGCGCTCGAACTCGCGGAGCGACACGATGACTGCCACGGGCTTGCCCCGGCGAGTCAACTCGACCGTGAGGCCTGCCTCGGCCTGATCAACAAGGGTGGGGAGGTGCGTCCTCGCCTCCGCGATGGAATACCGGCGGGGCATGCATCAAATGTACATGATTCTGTACATCGCCTCAACAGCCCTGGCGCTCGCGTATGGCTGTAGCGGCTCCTCGTCGGAACACGTCACGTCGCGCGCCCGGCTACCCGCGCCCGCCTCGTCGCTTGGGGCGTGAAGGCTGGCGCCGCGCACCACCGAGGCCGGGACGTGAGCCCGTTCGGGCTCCACCGGGCCTCCGATCGTTCCGGCCACCGTGACGACGACGGCCGGCTTCCGGCAGCGCCTCGTGCGACCCCGCGGTGACCGCGTAGCCCTCCGCGACCACGTGCTCCACCGGCGCTGGGAGCAGGCGCTGGATGTCCCGCAGCAGGTCGCGATCCGCCGGCGAGACCAGCGACACGGCGCGCCCGGCGAGGCCCGCCCGGCCCGTGCGCCCCGCGCGGTGGATGTAGTCCTCGGGCACCATCGGCAGGTCGAAATTGACCACGAGCGGCAACTGGGCGATGTCGAGCCCGCGCGCGGCGATGTCGGTGGCCACCAGCACGTTGACACGCCCGGCCTTGAAGTCCCCGAGTGCCCGCGTGCGCGCGCCCTGGCTCTTGTTGCCGTGAATCACCGCCGCCTTCACCCCCGCGCGTTCCAGGTAGTCGCCCACGCGGTTCGATCCGTGCTTGGTCCGGCAGAACACCAGCGCCTGGCCCGTCGGCGCCTGTGTCAGGACATGGGTCAGCAGGTCGCCCTTGCGCTGATCCGGCACGGCGTGCACGTGATGCGTCACGGTCTGCGCCATCACGTGTCCTTCCGAGGCGTCCACGCGCATCGGGTCGCGCGTGAAATCCGTCGAGAGACGGACGACGTCCTCGCCGATCGTCGCCGAGAAGAGCAGGGTCTGCCGCTCACGCGGCAGCGCCGCGAGGATGCGCTTGAGCGGCGGCAGGAAGCCCATGTCGAGCATGCGGTCCGCCTCGTCCAGGGTGAGGATCTTCACGGCCGACAGATCGACGGTGCGCTGCTCCATGTGATCGAGCAGGCGGCCCGGCGTGGCGACGATGATGTCGGTGCCGCGATGGAGCTCCTGCTTCTGTGGATTGATGGAGACGCCGCCGAAGATCGCCGTGACGCGCAGGTTCGCGGGCACCCCATAGGTGGCGAGCGACTTGTGGACCTGGAGCGCCAGCTCGCGCGTGGGCACGAGGACGAGGCCGCGGGGCTTGCGCCACCCGGCGGGCGCGCCCCCCTTGACGAGGAGGCGGTCGATCATCGGCAGGCCGAACGCGGCCGTCTTGCCGGTGCCGGTCTGGGCGCGGGCGAGCAGGTCGCGGCCGCTCAGGACGATGGGAATGGACCTGCGCTGGACGGGCGTGGGCGTGGTGTAGCCCAGCTTCGTGAGCGGATGGCACAGCGAGGGCGAGAGCCCGAGAGAGACGAACGGCATGCGGAGTACTCCTGAAGTGCCTGGAGCGTTCCCTGACCGCACACAGCAGGCTGACCTGAACGAACGAGCATCACGCCGGAGTGGCGGGAGGATTCTGAGCTGACAAAACCGAGCGGTGGCAGGATTTCAGCGGGAAATCGAGGACGCAGCGCAGAGACCCCTGAAGTATAGCAGGATAATCTTCCCGTGTCCTTCCTCCGCCGCCTCCGTCGCGGGCGCCCCATCGTCGTCGTCTCCGGCCTGCCCCGATCGGGCACCTCGATGGCCATGGCCATGCTGCAGGCGGGAGGGCTCGAGGTCGTCACGGATGGACTGCGGGCGGCTGACGCCAGCAACCCCAAGGGCTACTACGAGCTCGAGCGCGTCAAGGAGCTGGACAAGCCCGGCGACCACGCGTGGCTGGCCGACGCGCGTGGCAAGGCGGTCAAGATCATCTCGTTCCTGCTGACGTACCTGCCGGAGTCCTACGACTACCAGGTGATCTTCATGCGGCGCGATCTCGACGAGATTGTCGCGTCGCAGAACACGATGCTCGAGGCGCGGGGCGAAGCGCGTGGCGCCGGGGACGCGCGGCTGAAGGCGCTCTACGCGGAGCACCTCGCGCAGGTGGAGCGGTTCCTGTCCAGGCGTGCGTGCTTCTCGACGCTGAGGCTCGACTACGCGAACGTACTGACTGCCCCTGCCGAGGAGGCCGCCCGCGTGAACGCCTTCCTTGGCGGGCGCCTGGACCAGGCGAAGATGGCAGCGGTGGCCGACACCACGCTCTACAGGAACCGGCAGCGCACGTCGGCCTGACGGCCGAGGCCCGCCAGGCAACGGACGGCGCGATAATCACGGCCATGTCCACCTCGAACATCCGACGCGTTCGGCCGACCGCCAGTGCCGCTGTGGCGGCGATCGTGTTCGCATCCGGGCTCGGGGCGGCGGCTGCCGACACGATTGATGCGATGCTCACCGGCGCGCGCTGCGAGGCGACCGTGCGGAACCAGGTGCTGGAGTGGGATGGCGATCTGGCGGCTGCGGTGCCGGATCCGCCGGGACCGACCGGGTTACGCAGCGCTCGGGTGCCAACAGGCGCCATGGGACTGTGGCTGCGGGTCGTCGAGGAATCGCCCCGCGAGATCGCCCTCGAGCGTGTCACGGCGACGCGCGTCGAACGGTTGCGGTTCGATGAGGCCTGCGCCGCGACCGAGTACGTGGTGGGCATGCAGGTGCCGGCGCCGGGCGCATTCACCGACAGCGAACTGATCGCACGCGTGGCGCGGGGCGGGCGGGGCGTGTTTCTGCTCTGGTCGCCGCACATGCCCCTGTCGGTGGACCAGCACGCGGTGCTGGCCGACGTCGCGCGCGACCTTGGGCTGGAGGTGGTGCCCCTGCTGGACCCGGCCGCGGACGCCGGCTATGCGGCACACGTGGCCCGCACGCGCAACCTGTCCGCCGGTGCCACGCGCCCGCTGGGTGGCATCGAGCTGGCGTTCAGGGGCATGACCACCCACACGCCGAGCCTGCAGGTGTTTGCTGGCGGGACGCTGCTTGGGCCCGTGCTCTACGGCTACCGCGGAGCCGCCGCCCTCCGGCAGACGCTGGACAGCGTGCTCCCCGCGCCGTAACGCGCGCCCTGCGGCGTTCTGCCTTCTGCCTTTTGCCTCACCGGCTCCCCGGCGCCCGGCACGTCGCCAGGAGGCGGGCCCTCGTGGCCGAATCCCCCTTGAAGCGCGCGTCCACGAGCGCCGTGCACTGCTGCGGCGACAGGCTCATGAACGCCCAGGGCGCCTCGCCCGGCTTGAACGGCTGCAGTTCGAGCGCGCAATTCTCCCGCCAGAGCTGTCCGATCGTCTCCGCCGCCTCCAGGGCGCCAGCGTCCGTGAAGATGTTGGCGAAGCGAATCTCCCGGTCCGGGTTCACCACCCGCAACGTGAAGCGCTTCGGCCCCTCGCTGTTCTTCGGCGTGCCGTTGGCGATGTAGAAGACCTTCCCATCCGGGAAGAAGGCTGGGAAATAGCTGCCCACGCCCTCCGTGGCCGAGGTCGTCACTCTCGCCAGTCCAGCGTGTCCCGTGATCCTGCCCGAGCCGTCGCGCGTCAGGTCCGCGACGACCACGTCCGTGATCGTAGGCGCCACGAGCCCGCCGTTCACGAACGGCGTCAGGTAGCCGTGCTTGCTGATGTGGAAGGTGACGCGCGACCCGTCGAAGCTGAAGTCCGCCTTGCCGGCCGCGAAGCCGAAGTCCACGCGGCGCTCGCAGGTGGTGGCCTGCGCCGCCGGATCGGTCCCGGTAATCTCGAAGATCTTGAGCGTGCCCGGCGTGCCCTCGGCCCCGCCGTCGTGGGCGATCACATGGCGGCCGTCCTTGGAGATGAAGGGGGTCGAGAGGTCGCGGGTGATCTGCGGGCACAGCCGCATGGCCCGCGAGGGCGTCACCTCGAGCCGGCCGTCACGGTCAACGAAGGTGTAGTCGACGATGCGGAAGCCCGGCGCCGGCTTCACGTTCCCGCCGGAGAACATCATCCGGTAGACCGTGGTGGTGGAACCAGTCGCCTGGCGGCTGGAGAGCACACCCACCGATTGGTAGTACACGTCCTCCACGTCTGCGTCCGCGTGAGCGAAGGCCGGCTTCACGTCGAGTGCATCGCGCCCCTCGTCGAGCCGCACCAGCAGCGTGCGGGCATCGTAGAAGTTCACGGTCTTCGTGGTGGTGTAATGCGAGGGCACGGTCACGTACCGGCCGTCGGGCGTGGCCACCGCGTCCGATTTGTCGGGCATCTTCACCCGCCGCCCGCGCGTCAGGTCGTAGAGGTAGTTCTGGTCGTGGCTGGCGAACCCCACGATGTAGCGGCCCTCGGGGTTCGGGACCGGCCGCGCGAACCAGTTCACATCGTCCACCGGCGCTTCCGACGAGGTTGGGCGCTCGGCGACGACCTCCGTGCCGGGGGTGGCCACGCGGCAGAAGCTGGGCGTCGGGATGTTCTGGGCGTTGGCGCCAGCGACCGGCACGGCCGCCAGCAGCACCAACAGTGACGAACGGGCTCGCAAGTCTCCGGGCATGGGTGAGCGCCTCACTCGGTCCGCAGGGCCTGCACCGGGTTGAGCCGCGCCGCCCTGCGAGCCGGAAGGTAACAGGCCAGGGCCGTCGTGGCAACCAGTAACACCGCCGTGCTTCCGAAGCTCAACGGGTCGCGAGGGCTCACACCGGCGAGCTGGCTGGCGAACAACCCGGTGACGCCCACGGCGGCGATCACCCCGAGGGCGACGCCTGCGAGCGCCAGGCCCAGGCCCTGCCTCAACACCATGCGTCGCACGTCGCTGGCCGTGGCCCCAAGCGACATCCGGACGCCGATCTCGCGCGTGCGCTGGCCCACACTGTGCGCCACGACGCCGTAGAGGCCCAGCGCCGCCAGCAGCATCGCCGTGATGCCGAACACGCCGAGCAACGTGGCGGCCATCTCGAAGAGGAAGAACGAGAAGGCCAGGTGCTGCTCGATGGTCTGGACGTCGAACAGCGGAAGGCCCGCGTCCACGCGCCGCACGGCGGCACGGATGGCCGGCGCCAGGGCGTCGGGATCGCCGGCGGTCCGCACGACGAGCCGCATGGCTGGCCGGTACGCCTGCTCGACCGGCAGATACATGAACGCCCGGGACGTCTCGGTGAGGCTGCCGTACTTGGCGTCCTTCGCGATGCCCACCACCTCGACCCATCGATCGCCCACGCGCACACGTCCGCCCAGCGCGCCCCCTTGCGGCCAGTAGCGCCGGGCCATCGTCTCGTTGATGACCATCACGGGCGGCGCGTCGGAGGTATCGCGAGCGGTGACGCCTCGCCCCTCGACGACCGGCATGCGGATGGTCTCGAAGAACCCCTCGGTCACCGACGCGTAGTAGACGGACATCTCCTCCCCGGGCGCCGGCGTGTAGCCCTCGACCTCGACGCCGCGATCGCTGCTCTCGGTGAACGTCACCGGAAGACGCTGCGCGAGCGCCGCGGCCTCGACGCCAGGCACGGCGCGCACCTCCGCGGCCAGCGCCCTGAACAGCTGCACGCCCCTGGCCTCGTCGTATCCGGCGCCGCCCACGTCGATGGCGCCCACGAGCCCGCGCCGTGTGCTGAACCCGGGATCGATCAGACGGGCGGCGTCCAGGGCGCGAAGGAACAGGCCGGCGCTGACGAGCAGCACCAGGCTGAGGGACACCTGCGCGACGATGAGGCCCTGGCGCAGGCGCCCCCGCCGCCAGCGCGCGCCGCTGCCGGCGCTGCCGTCCTTGAGCGGCGTGACCATGTCGCCGCCCGAGGCCTGCACGCCGGGCACCAGACCGAGCGCCAGTCCGGCGACCAGGCTGATGGCGGTCGAGAAGATCAGCACGCGCGGGTTGAGGCCCGCATCGATGGTGATGGGAAGCGGCACGGGCGGGATGAACGCGCGGAACAGGTCGCCGCTCCACCGTGCCAGCAGCGTCGCAGCCGCGCCGGCGGTCATGGCCACCACGACGCTCTCGGTGACCAGCAATCGCATCACCTGCCACCGGCTGGCGCCGAGCGATCGGCGCACGGCGAGCTCCCGCTGCCGGCCGGACGCGCGCGCCAGCAGCAGCCCCGCCATGTTCGCGCACACCAGCGCGAGGAGCACCGCGACCAGCCCACCGAGCACGGCCATCACCGGCAGCAGCATGCCGGTCCCGCCGGAGGGCTGGCGCCACAGCGGAAACACCCGCAGGCCGCGTCCGGCGTTCACGTCCGGATACGTGGTGGCCAGTCGCGCGGCGGCGACATCGAGTCCGGCCTGGACGTCCGCCAGGCTGGCGCCAGGGCCCAGCCGGGCCAGTCCCTGCAGCCATCCGCTGCCCCGCGCGGCGAGCCGATCGCCGGGGATGAACGCCTTCTGCATCGCGACCGGGACGAACACGTCGAGCGCCACCATCGGCTGCGTGCCGTGGAACGCGGGAGGCGTGACGCCGATCACCGTGAAGGGCTGCTCGTTCAAGGTGATCGTCGACCCCACCGCGTCGGCCCGCCCACCCAGGCGGCGCTGCCAGAAGGCGTGGCTCACCGCCACGACCGGATGTCCTCCGGGGACGCGGTCGTCGTCCGGGCCAATCAGGCGTCCGAGTGCCGGCTGCACGCCGAGCATCTCGAACATGTTGCCCGATACGATCTGACCCCACACGCGTTCGGCGCCCTCCGGCGTCCGCATGCTCAGCGTGCCGGCCGTGTGGATGGCCAGGTCCGCCAGGCCTGGCACACCCGCGGCGCGCAGGTCGAGATAGTTGGGGTAGGACAGGCTCAGGTCGTTTCGCGTCGCTGTCGTGAAGTACACGGCCGCCAGCGAGCCCCGGTCCCGCACGCCAGGGATGGGATCCAGCAGCGTGGCCTCGATCCAGCTGAAGATCACCGCGTTCGCCCCGATGCCAAGCGCCAGGGTGAGGACGGCGATGGCCGTGAACCCGGGGCGGCCCTTCAGGGAGCGGATGGCATGACGGACATCGTGCAGCAACATGAGGCCTCCAGGGGATCGATAGCGAAGCGCCGCGGCGTGGCGGAACGCGCCGCTCACGCGCCCCATCAATGCGAGCGCGGTGCGCGGGGTCAGCAGGCCCGTGCGCGCGAGCACCTCGCAGCGGTACCAGATGTCGGCGTGCCACTGCGCCTTCCAGCGTCGCCGTTCGGCGTCGGGCACAATCCACGCCAGGCCGTCGACGACGGCCAGCGCCGCGCGCCGCAGCCACGCGACGTTCACCCGCGCCGCCTCGCCGGGTGCATCCCCCGGATGCCGAAGGCGTCGAGCGACACGGGGCGCAGCGTCTTGTGCTTCTGGAGGGCGTCGGCGAGCGTACGGGCACCTTCGCCGGTGAGCGTGAAGTACCGGCGGGGCGGACGGCCCTCCGCATGGGCGGCGTCGGGGGCCTCCCACGACGAACGAAGCAGGCCCAGATCCTCCAGCCGATCGAGGGCGGGGTAGACCGAGCCAGCGGTCAGGCCGGTGGCGTCGACGATGTCGAACCCGAAGGCATATCCGGCCGCGACCGCGTGCAGGACGGCGACCGTGCCAAAGCCAAGGGAGGAGCGTCCCATGGCTGGCTTAGACGGCCGCTGGCTATATCAAGTTCCGATATAGCCTCAAGACCTCAAGACCTCACACGCGTCTGAGCTGCACCCGCTCGATCCGGTGCGCCGCGCCCTTCTGCAGGATGAGGTGTGCGCGCATCCGCGTGGGGGCGATGTTCTCGCGCAGGTTCACCGCGTTGATGCGTGCCCAGATGTCGCCGGCTGTGGCGCGCGCCTCGGGCTCGCTGAGGCTGGCGTAGCGGTGGAAGTAGGACTGCGGATCCTGGAACACGGTGTCCCGCAGGCGCAGGAAGCGCTCGATGTACCAGGACTCGATGTGCTGCTCCTCGGCGTCGACGTAGATCGAGTAGTCGAAGAAGTCGGACGCGAACAACTGGTTCTCCGCGTAGGTGGCCGGCGGCGCCTGCAGCACGTTGAGCCCTTCGACGATCACCACGTCGGGGTGCCGCACGGCCTGCGTGGCGCCGGGGACGATGTCGTAGCGCTGGTGCGAGTAGACGGGCGCGTGCACCTCCGGGTAACCCGCCTTGACGTCGGCCAGGAAGCGCACCAGTGCCATGCGGTCGTAGCTCTCCGGGAAGCCCTTGCGCTGCATCAGGCCGCGGTTCTCGAGGACTGCGTTCGGGAACAGGAAGCCGTCGGTGGTCACCAGGGCGACCGACGGATGGCTGGGCCAGCGGCACAAGAGCGCCTGCAGCACGCGCGCCGTGGTGCTCTTGCCAACGGCGACGCTTCCGGCCAGCCCGATGATGAAGGGCACCTTGTCGGCCGTGTTCCCCAGGAACGTCTGGGATGCGTGGTACAGCGACTGCACGGCCCGGACGTGCAGGTTGAGCAGTCGCGCGAGGGGCAGGTAGATCTGTTCCACCTCGTCGAGCGACAGGCGCTCGTTGAGGCCGCGGAGCGCGTCGAGATCGCTCTCGGAGAGCGTGAGCGGGGTGTTGGCCCGGAGCCGCGCCCACTCGTCGCGGTCGAAGGTGAGGAACCTCGACAGGGGCGCCGTTGTTGGCGGTGCCATGTGACCGACACTATACGCCCGATCTCCGCCGGGCGGCGCGATCGAGGTCGCGTCCGAGACCGGCGAAGGCGGGTGTCGGTCCCGTCCAGCGCAAGTGGTCCACGCTCTCGAAGAGCGGCAGGTCTGCTCTGAGTCGGGCCAGCTCGCGAAACAGGAACGCCCGATTGCGTTGGGCCGCCAGCGTCGCGGCGAGGACCGCCGGCCGGGAGGCGTTCACGCCCCAGGTGTGCCAGTCCGCGGGAATGGCCTCGAGGTGGCCGAATCGCGCGAGCACCGCGGAGGCGGACTTCGCGCCCCAGCCCGGGAGGCCCGGGTACCCATCGGCCGCGTCCCCGACCAGTGCCAGGTAATCCGGGATGGATGCGGGTGGCACGCCGAACTTCGCGACGACGCCGGCTTCGTCCCGCACGACGCGCGCGCGACGATCGAACTGGACGACGCGGGTGCCGCGCACCACCTGCGCCAGGTCCTTGTCGGGCGTGCACACGAGCACGCGCTCCACGCGCGGGTCGGCCTCGGCGATCGCCGTCGCGGACGCGAGCGCATCGTCCGCCTCGTACTCCACCATCGGCCAGACGACGACGCCAAGGGCGTCGAGCGCCTGCTCCAGGAGGGGGAACTGCGCGTGCAGCTCCGGCGGGATCCCCTCGCTCGTCTTGTACCCGGGCCAGAGCTCGTTCCGGAACGACTCGATGACGTGATCGGTGGCCACGCCGATGTGCGTCTCACCGGCCTTCATCAACCCGAGCAGGGAGGTGAGGACGCCACGGACCGCGCCGACCTCGCGTCCGGCCTCGTCCTTCGCGGACGGGACCGCGAAGAAGTGCCGGAACAGCTCATACGTGCCGTCGATCAGGTAGACGTCCATGCGGGAGCAGGCTCACGAAAAGGAGCGCTGCCAGCATCCAGATGAACGGCTCGATCTGAAAGCGGTAGCGCGAGGATTCGAGGTAGGTGGCCATGCTGCTGATGGCGATCACGAACACGACCTGGGCGACGCAATAGACGACCAGCGCGCCTCGGGCCCGTTCCTCAGCCGGGCCCGCCCGCCAGAGCACCGAGGCGCGCCACGTCGCCCAGGCCAGCACGAGCGGCAGGAACACGTACACGCCCACGGGGGCGAACGGCAGGCGATGCAGGACGGCGTTGTAGACGGTGACGTACGGCCCGAGCACGGCCCTGTGGGCTTCGTGTGGCGATGCGGGTGTGCCCGTGCGCGGGTGCCAGTCCGTGGAGGGGCCCAGCAATGCCTGCAGGCCGATCCACACGTTCCTCACGTACCCGAGCGGGTGCCCCCACAGGTACGCCTCCACGTCGCGGCGCCGCGCCCGATGGGCGAAGAGGATGAACCAGTGGTTGAAGTTCGACGCCCGGACGGACACGTGATCGAGGCGCGTCACCTGGGCGGGCCAGCCGGGCAGGCTACCCGACCCGAAGAAGCGCGCGTACGCCCGGGGTGGGGCGTACGGGCTGATGGCGGCAAAGCGGGAGAGCCGTCCATCCGCCATCCATCGATCCCGCTCCGCACGCGGCATGCGGTCCACCGTGACCAGATGGAAGCTCGCGGGACCGAAGGTGGAGACCGCGAACTCGCCGAAGAGCCACGCGTTCTTGCCGTACACCGCCAGTACCAGCAGCAGCCCCGGGAGCGCGCCGGCCAGCGCCGCTCGACGGCCCGTGGCCCCACCGCTCACCGCCATCGCCGCGCCGATGAGCGCGACGAACCAGACGAGGTGAAAGGTGCTGCGGGTGACGGCGATGGCCGCGCAGATGCCGAAGAACGCCAGCCATCTCCCGATCGATGGCCGCAGGCACGCACGGTGGAAGGCCACGGCGGAGACGGCCACCAGCGTCACGATGGGCCATTCGTACAGGTAGAGATGCTCGAAGAAGATGGCTGGCGGCGTGAGCAGGAACACCACGCTCACGATCACCGCCGCGCGCGGGCGGAGGCCGAGGGCGAGGCCGAGGGCCACGAGCGCGTTGGCCAGCGCGAGGCCGAGGAGGAAGAACAGCCCGTGCGCCAGTGCCGCCGCGCCGGTGGCATCGCCGCCGAGTTTCAGCAGGAGGCCGGTGAGCAGGTCCATTCCCGGTGGGAACGCGTGGAAGTACCACAGGGTTTCCGCCAGGCGGTCCCGGAGGTCCGCGGTGTCGGCCAGCCACATCCAGTCGAGGCTGAAGCCAAACGGCAACCCGGCTCCCGCAAGGACGGCACGCGAGACGACGAACGCGAGGCTGACCAGGACGTACGGCACGGGCGCGCTCATTCTGACGTCAGGCGCGCCGTCCGGGCAACTGTGATACGAAGCAGCATGGCGTCCTCACCTGCCCATTTCTCCGCCCCCTGGGGGTGGAAACTGAAGATCTCGACGGCAGTCGCGTGCTTCGTCATCGGCGTGCCGGCCGTGTTCCAGCTCGCGCAGGGGCACTTCATCGGTGTCGTGCTCGCGTTCGTGCTGCTGTCGATGCTGCCCTTCATCGTCCGCGGCTACACGGTCACGGCCACACACCTGGAGATCCACCGGCTGGGATGGACCACGCGCCTGCCGCTCGACGGATTGCGGCAGGTGTTTGCGCGGCCCGGCGTGATGGCCTGGTCGTGGCGCATCTGGGGCAATGGCGGGGTGTTCGCCATCCACGGCCGGTTCTCGAACGCGCAACTGGGCCGGTACCGCGCGTTCGTCACCGATCCGGACCGCACCGTGGTACTCGGCTGGCCGGAGACGACCATCGTGATCTCGCCGGGTGAGCCCGATCGCTTCGTGCGGGCGATACGGGGTGACGGGCGGTCGGCCGGCTAGCGCTGCCGGACGCCAGTACGGCCGTCATGGCCAGCGCCCCGGAGGCCGCCGCAAGGGCCGGCACGAGGGCAGGATGCCGGCCGTCGTCGCCGCGCCCGGGCGCGTCGGGGGAGATCACGTGGCGCCGGGCCCTACTTGTCGATCACCGGTTCGCGTTTGATGCGCGTGAGCATCCGGTTGAACGCCGGCAACTGATCGGCCACGGTCTTGTTCAGCCGATCGGAGTGCCCCTGCAACTCGGCGGTCAGCTCCGCGAAGATCGGCTCGACGTTGCCGGTGGGCCGTCCCTCGCCCGTGACGGCCACGCGCAGCAACGACGCGAGCCGGTTGTTCGTCTTGATGGGGAAGTTGAGCGGATCCTGGTTGCTCTGGTTCCGGACCTGGTAAATCTCCTCCTCCACCGTCGCCAGCGCCCTCGTCAGCTGCTCGCCCGCCGCCACCACTTCCTTCGGGGCATCCTTCATGCGCGCGGCGATGTCGGTCTTCAGCCGCCGGATGCGAATCACGGCCTGATTGGCCTCGTTGACCTTGTCGCGGATGCGCGAGGCGAGCTCGTACTGATACAGGAGGTCGGCATCGCTGATGTTCCGCAGCGGGTGCTTCACGATCGTGAGCGGCTGTGTCGTCGAGACGCCGTCCGCCGTCAGTCGCACCTGGTAGCTGCCCGGCAGCACCATCGGGCCGTTCTGCGTCGCGCCCCAGAGGATCATGCCCGGGAAGGTGACGATGCCCTGGGAGTTGAGGTCCCAGTTGAAGCGGTTGAGGCCGGGGGTCATGGATGGGCCCTGGGGGCCGCCAAAGCCGCCTCCACCGCCCTGCGGCGCGGCGCCGCCCTCCCGTGGCGGCTGACCGGTGAAGGCGCGCACCACCTGCCCCTTTGCGTCGAGGAACTCCAGCGTCAGGCTCTTCGGCTGCGCCTTCAGGTAGTAGTCGATGGCGGCGCGATCCAGCCCGCGGGTCGTCTGCGGTGGTGCAAAGAGGAACGCGTCGGTCAGCGGCGCCTGGCCGAACTGGCGCAGTGTGGCGATGTTGTCCATCACGTAGAAGCTCCGGCCGTGCGTGGCGATGGCCAGCGCGTTGTCCGCGACCCAGAGGTCGGTGACGGGCACGTCCGGCAGACCGTTGCTGAACTTCAGCCACTGCGCGCCGTCGTCGAAAGACACCCAGGCGCCGTGCTGCGTGCCCGCGTAGAGCAAGCCCTTCCGCTTCGGGTCGGCACGGACCACGTGCACGTAGTCGTTGGCCGGGATGCCGTTGACGATCTTGATCCACGACTTGCCGAAGTCCGTGGTCCGGAAGATGTACGGCGACACGTCGCCCAGCAGCATCTTCTTCACGGCCATGTAGGCGGTGCCGTCGTCGAACGCCGAACTGTCGATCTGGCTCACGCGCCCGAGGTCCGGCATCTCCCGCGGCGTGATGTTCGTCCACGACTTGCCGCCGTCACGCGTCACGTGAACGAGCCCGTCGTCCGAGCCGGCCCACAACAGGTTCACGTCCTTCCTCCCTGGCGCGAGGGAGAAGACCGTGCCGTAGATCTCCGGGCTGTTCATGTCGTGCGTGATGGGCCCGCCGGACTCCTCCATCGTCTTCGGATCGTGCCGGGACAGATCGCCGCTGATGGCCTCCCACGTATCGCCGCCGTTGGTGGACTTCCAGACGCGCTGCGAGCTGGTGTAGAGCACGTTCGGATCGGCGTAGGCGAAGATGATGGGATAGGTCCACTGCCAGCGTTCCTTTACGGCACTCGACGGCTCACCCGAGAAGAACCGGGGGTACGCGCCGACCTCCTTCAACTCGCCCGTCCGCTTGTTGTAGCGCGTGAGGAAGCCGCCGTTGTTGGTGCCGGCGAAGAACAGGTCCTCGTTCGTCGGATGCGGCGCGATGTAGCCCGGCTCGCCGCCGCCCACCTGGTAGGGCGCCACCGGCGGCACGCGGCCGAACCCGCCAGCGCCCGTGTCGCTCGGCACGCAGAGCGAGCTGTTGTCCTGCTGCGATCCACAGACGTGGAAGGGCAGGTGGGCGGTGGCGACCACGTGGTAGAACTGCGCCGTCGGGAAATCCTGGTCGCTCCACGTGGGACGCGGTGCCGAGACGCGGTACGTGATGGCGCCGCCGCCGTCGTTGCCCAGGATGACGTGCTCGGTGTTGTCGGGGTCGATCCAGATGTCGTGGTGGTCGCCGTGGGTGCCCTGGCCGATCTGGGTCAACGTCTTGCCGCCGTCCGTCGAACGGAACGCGCTGGTGTTCAGCAGGTAGACCGTGTCCTTGTTCTGGGGGTCGGCCGCGATGTGCGTGTAGTAGAAGGCCCGCTGGCGGAAGCTGCGCGCGTTGTTCACGAGCGCCCAGCTGGCGCCGGCATCGTCGGACACGTAGAGGCCGCCGTTCTCGTGCTCGACGAGGGCGTACACGCGGTTCGAGTCCGCGCCGGACACCGCGATGCCGATGCGGCCGACGACGCCGGAGGGCATGCCCTTGGCGCGGGTGATCTCGGTCCAGGTCTCGCCGCCGTCAGTGGACTTGAAGAGGCCGCTGCCCGGCCCGCCGCTCGACATCTGGTACTCGACGCGGTATGCCTCCCACAGGGCCGCGTACATCACGCCCGGATTGCGGCGGTCGATCACCACGTCCACGGCGCCGGTCTTCTCGTCGCGGTAGAGCACCTTCTTCCAGGTCCTGCCGCCGTCCGCGCTCTTGAAGAGCCCGCGCTCCTCGCTGGGCACACCGTAGCGGCCGAAGCTGGCCACGAAGACGATGTCGTGGTTGGTGGGATGGATGCGGATCCGGGCGATCGCGTCGGAGGCGCGAAAGCCGATGTGCGACCACGTCTTGCCGGCGTCGTTCGATTTGTAGACCCCGTCGCCGGGCATGATGTTGCCGCGGATGCACGCCTCGCCCATGCCGATGTACAGCACGTCGGGGTTCGAGTCCGAGACGGCCACCGCCCCGACCGAGGAGCTGGTGACCTGGCCATCGGTGACCGGCGCCCACGTCGTGCCGCCGTCGAGGGTCTTCCAGAGACCACCGCCGACCGCGCCGAAATAGCCTTCGAGCGGGCGGCCCTTCACGCCCGACACGGCGATGGAGCGTCCGCCGCGGTCCGGGCCGATGCTGCGCCACTTGTAGGCGTCCAGGAGCGTCGGCTCGATGGACGGCGCCTGCGCCGCCACCGGTGTGGTGAGGGTGCGCGGGCCGGCCGTCAATCCAAGGGCGAGCAGCGCCGCGCCCGCCCACGGCAGTCTGGTGCGTCGGTAAGCGGTCATGGTGACGACTATACTAACGCGCGATGACGACCGTCGCCGCCGCTGCCGCCCGTGCCATCGCCGCCGCTGGAATCGACCGGGTGTTCGGGCTGCCCGGTGGTGAAGTCCTGGTCCTCATCGACGAGTTGCGCAAGGCCGGCGTGGACTTCGTGCTGATGCGACACGAGGCCAACGCGGGGCTCGCCGCGGCGGTTTACGGCAAGCTCCGGGGGCAGACCGGCGTGACGCTGGCCACGCTCGGTCCGGGCGCCGCCAACCTGCTGCTGCCGATGAGCAACGCCTACCTCGATCAGGAGCCCTTGCTGGCCATCACCGCGCAGATCCCCGGCGAGTTCCCCGGGCAGCATACCCACCAACTGTTGCCGCTGCACGACATCTTCGGCCCGGTCTGCCGCGACGTCGGGGCTATCACGACGGAGAACGTCGAGACCGTGGTCTCGCACGCGTTGGCCGCGTGCCGCAGGCGTCCCTACTCCGTGGCGTACCTCACACTGTCGGCGCGCGAGGCCCTCAAGCCCGTGTCGGCCGGACCATCTGCTGACGGCCCGGTGGAGGCCGCTCCCGCTCGCCCCGCGGGGGACCCGCGCGCGCACGCAGAGGCCCTGCGCGCGGCGCTGGCCGCCGCGGATCGGCCCATCGTGGTGATCGGGCTCGGCGTGGACGCCGCTCTCGCACCGCGGTTGCGGCACTGGCTCGACGCGTGGAACCTGCCGGTGGCGGTCACGCCGAAGGTGAAGGGCATCGTCGACGAGACACGGCCGAACTTCGTCGGCGTGGTGAGCGGCATGGCGGCCGACGGGCTGCTGTGCGAGGCGCTGGAGGCCGCGGACCTGCGTATCGGCTTCGGCCTGGACCCCGTGGAAGTGGACAAGCTGTGGCATGCCGAGCTGCCGATGCACTGGGTGCTGGATGCGCCGAATGCGTGCGACCGCGTGCCCGAGGGCGCGGAGCTCGTCAACCACGCCGCGTTGATCGAGGCCCTGATCGGGTCCGGTGATCCGCCCCGCGCCTGGGACGCGCCGTTTGCGACGTTCCAGGCGCGGCGGCAAGCGCTGCTCGAGGGCACGTCACGCCCCGGCGTGATCTGGCCGGGCGATGTGATTCGCGCGCTCGCCGGCGCCGTGCCGCCTGCCACCATCGTCACCACCGACGTGGGCTCGCACAAGTACCTGTTCGGCCAGTTCTGGCCGAGCCGCGTGCCGGAGACCTTCTGGATGTCGAACGGACTGTCGGGCATGGCCTACGGGATCAGCGCCGCGATCGGGGCCAGTCTCGCGCGGCCGGACCAGGGCGTGCTGGCGGCGGTGGGGGACGGCGGCTTCTCCATGAACGCGCAGGAACTGGAGACCGCGGAGCGCGTGGGCGCGCGCTTCGTCACGGTGGTGCTCGAGGACGGCAGCTACTCGCTCATCAAGCTCGCACAGGAGAATCGCAAGCTCGAGCCCTACCGCATGGACTTCGGGCCGATCGACACGGTGAAGATGGCCCAGGCATGCGGCGTGGACGCCCTGCGCACCGCCAACCCGGCCGAGCTGGCCTGGGCCGCGGGGAAGGCCCTGGCGGAACGGCGGAACCTCGTCATCGCCGTACCCGTCGAGTACTCGGATTACCGCAAACTGTTCTGACACTCAAAGGAGCCCCGTATGACCCACATGACACGCCGCCGCCTCGTCGCCCCGCTCGTGACGCTCGTCGCCCTGTCGGCCGGCCTGGCACTGGTGCCCGCGCCGGCCCGGGCGCAGGATGTGATGACGAAGGAATCCGTCGCCGAGCTGAAGTCGGCCTTCCTGGCCGACATCGAGGTGATGCGCGGGAAGTTCGTGGGCCTCGCCGAGGCCTTCCCGCAGGACAAGTACGACTGGCGGCCGATGGAGGGCGTGCGATCGGTCGCGGAGGTCCTGATGCTCTCCGCGATGGAAGGCTACTCCTTCATCCCCAACTCGTTCGGGGGTAAGCCGCCGGCCATGAGCAAGGAGGAGATGGGGAGGCTGCGTGCGCTCAACACCAAGGCCGAGGTGATCGAGCAGATCAACAAGGGCTTTGCGCACGCGAAGGCCCAGCTCGAGGCAATCGACAACGCGACGCTGACCGGCAAGCGCGCCCTGTTCGGCCAGCAGCGCTCCGCCGCGGCCATCGCGCTCCTCGTCGGCGGCGACCTCCACGAGCACCTCGGGCAGCTGATCGCCTACGCGCGCATGAACAAGATCGTCCCGCCCTGGAGCAAGTAAGCGCCGCCACGGTCCCCATCCGGGAGGGCGTGGTCCGCACGCGCGCCCTCCCTGTCCACCGGGCTCGAGTCGGTTCAGGCCACGCTGGTGTCGGTCCGGGCTGCCGTCGTGTCGGTGGTTGAGGCCATCATGTGCTCCTTGAATGGGCCAGCCGATGACCGGGCGAGCCGATCACGAGCCGATCACCGGAATTGACTTGGGGGGCAGGCGCCGGTAGACTCGTCGCCCTTCTGGTTTACCGTGACCTACGCCCCTGTCCGGTTCACCGGCGCCGTCCAGCCTGCCGCGGAGCGCGGGACGGCCCGACCCGCGATCCGAATCGGCGTCGTGCTGAGCGCGGGCGGCCTCCGCGGAGTGGCCCACCTCGGTGTCATGCGGCGGCTGGTGGCCAGCGGCGTGCCGATCGACGTCATCGTGGGTGTGAGCGCGGGCGCCATCATCGCCGGCTACTACGCCGGCGCGGGGCTGACGATCGAGGACATGATCGACGATGCCCCTGGCTTCAAGGGACGCCACCTGGTGATGCACGGCCTGACCCTGCGCGCCCCGCAGGTATTGCGGCCGCTGCTGCGGGCCGGGTGTGGGATCATCCCCACGCGGCTCTCGCAACTGGAGGCGGCCCGCTTCGATCGGCTGCACCATGGCGTGAGCGCGATCGGCATCGTCTGCCACGACTTGATCTCGGGCGGGCCCATCTACTTCTCGAGCGACAACCACCACGATGCGCCGCTCGCCTCGGTGGTGAAGAGCAGCGCCGCCGTGCCGGGCCTGATCCCGTCGAAGCCCGTGACGCGCAACGGTCGCCTGATGCACCTCGTGGACGGTGGTCTCAGCGACTCGCTGCCGTGCGCCTTCGCGCGCGAAACGCTGGGCGCCACCCACCTCATCGTCTCGGACTGCCGCCGGATTGCCACCGCGCCCGGTCCGGCCGATGACGCCGTCTACATCCGGCCGGAACTGAACGGGGCCGCGACGCTCCGCTCGCCGGCCGGGAGCCTGCTGGCCTCGGTCGCGTCAGGTGAACAGGCCTGCACTGACGCCATCCTGGACATCGTCGGACGGTGGACGGACGCCGGCCGGCGGACTGCGGCCTGCTGACGGCGCTCGCCGGACGGCCGCACGTCAGTGCGGCGACGGGGACTCCTCCGTCCGATGCGCGGGTGCTGGCCTGGTTTCGGACGGCGGAGGGGTCAAATACCGCGAGCGGAACACGTCGGCAGCGTCCAGGTACCCCGCGACGAGGCCCAGCCGCTTGGCGAGGCGGACGAGTTGGAAGGGCAGATCGACCTGTCCCGGCAGGTACGCCGTGTTCGCGGAGGCGGGCAGCAGGTGGTGGTTGTCGTGCCATTCCCCGCCCAGCAGGCCGAAGATGGACTGATTGAGTCCGCGGCTGCGGCGGTCGAACTCCCACCCGTCAATTTTCGCCGTGCGGAAATTCCCACCGTGCCCGCGCCACGGAAACTCCCGCATGAAGAAGATGAAGATGCACACTGTCGCGTACCAGACCGTGACGTAGTGCCAGCCGCCGATCGCGTAACTGACGGCGATCCAGAGCGCCTGCGCCACGACCGTGCGCGCCACGTAATGATCGACCCGTTCCACCGATCCCCACCGCTGGAAGGCCGCGTACGAGTGGGCCGGGAAGCCGATGTGCCGCAGGCTGCGCACGAGCGCGTCGTACCGTCGGGGATCGATGGCGGTGTTCAGCTTCTGCTGCGACTCGGTCGCCAGATAGCTTCCCAGCCACCCGAGGTGCGGCCCGTACGGGTCCCCCGCCTGATCGGAGCGCGCGTGGTGCACGCGGTGGGGGATGGCGTACATCTCCTCACGGAACACAAGCGGGTTGGTCCAGAGCAGCATGCGCGGCCACCACGCACTGGTGAACCGGAAGGACGCGTGCGAGCAGTAGCGATGGTACCAGAGCGTGTGGTGTACGAAGCTGATCCAGAGACCGCCCAGCAGCCCGAACAGCAGACCGTCCCATGTGAAGTGCGCGAAGGACCAGACGCCGACGGCGGCCGTGGCCACGTGGAAGGCGACGAACGCCGCGGGCAGCCACCGCGACCGGTGCCGGAAGACGTTGATGGCGTCCAGCCACTCGTGAAGCACGTCGCGCGTGCTGGGACGCTGCGGACTGCCATCAACGGCGCGATGACCGTAGGTCGGCGCCACCAGGATGGGCGCCGGGGCTGCGGGGGCCGGGGCGCGGGTCACGCGCGGAGCATAGCACGCGCCCGGTCGCTGGGATAGACTGGCGCGGCATCGATGTGCGCCATCGCCGGCGAAATCGCGCTGACGCCCGACGGACGCGTGCGGCTCGATGCCGTGGCGCCGATGACGGGCGTGCTCCGCCATCGTGGCCCCGACCAGTGGGGATACTGGGTCCCGCCCGATCGGTCGGTCCTGCTCCTCAACGCACGGCTGGCCATCGTGGACGTGGCGCGCGGTCGCCAGCCACTGGCCAACGAGGATGGCACCGTCTGGGTAACGTTCAACGGCGAGCTCTACGGGTTCGAGCGGCTCATCGCCGACTTGTCGCGAAGGGGCCACCGGTTCCGCACGCGGACCGACACCGAGGTGATCGTCCATCTGTACGAGGAGTACGGAGCCGGATTCGTCGATCACCTGCGCGGCGAGTTCGCCATCGCACTCCACGACCTGCGCCAGCGGACCACCCTGCTCGTCCGCGACCGCTTCGGCGTCAAGCCACTCTTCTACGCACGCACCGCCCGGACGCTGGTGTTCGCGTCGGAGATGAAGGGGCTGTTCGCCCATCCCGACGTCACGCCACGGCTCAACCGCGACCAGATCCTGCACATGATCGGCAGCGTCTTCCTGCCGGGGCAGTCGCTGTTCCACGACGTCTTCCAGGTAGAGCCCGGCACGCTGCTCCGCGTCCGTGACGGGGGCGTGGACCGGATCCGGTACTGGGCGCCGGCGTTCGACGACAGGGACGGCGACGCGCCGGCGGACGACGATCGCGAGGTCGTCGCGGAGTTCGCATCCCGCTTCGAGGAGGCAGTACGCCTTCGCCTGCACGGAGACGTGGAGACCGCGTTGTACCTGTCGGGCGGCATCGACTCCGCCGCGCTCACGCGTGTCGTCTCCGCGGCCGGACGGCCGGTCAAGGCGTTCACGGTGGGGTTCGCGGGACCCGACTACGATGAGACGGCGCGCGCCTCCGAGGTGGCCGCGCGCTGCGGCGTCGAGCATCACGTGGTACGGGTGGGCCCCGGCGACCTGGCCCAACCGTTCGTGGATGCCGTCTGGCACGCCGAGGCCCCGGTCATCAACGCCCACGCGGCGGCGAAGTTCGTGCTGTCCCGGCTCGCGGCGCGGCACGTGAAGGCGGTGATGACGGGCGAGGGCGCCGACGAGACGCTCGTCGGGTACGCGCAGTTCCGGCACCAGCAGCTGCTCGACCACCTGCGCCGGCATCCCGGCGATCCCGAGGCCACCTCGGCCCTGCGTGCCCTGCTCGCGGAGACAGGCACGCTGACAGGCACCATCCCCATCGACCGCTACCACGACGCCGATCGCGTGATCCGCCTCTTCGGCTGTTATCCGTACCCGGCCGCGAAGTGCGCCTACTACCAGTCCCGGCTGCGCCTCGTGCTGGCCGCCCCGCTCAGGCGGCGCCTGCCGGCCCTGGACTCACTGGACTCGCTGGCGCGGGTCATCGACCGCGACGCGCTCGCGGGGCTCCCGGCGGTCGCCGCCTCCCAGTACGTGCTCTGCAAGACGGAACTGCCGGCCTATGTGCTCAGCACGCTCGGCGATCGGATGGAGATGGCCCATGGCATCGAGGGTCGCACACCGTTCCTCGATCACCCCCTGGTGGAGTTCGTCAACCGACTGCCGCTCCGCTACAAGCTGCGCAACGGCGTGTCGAAGTGGGTGCTTCGCGAGGCGATGCGCGGCCCGCTGGGGGAGGCCGCCGCGACGCCGAAGCGCCCGTTCATGGCGCCCTCGCTCTCCACGCTCGGCCTGGATCGGCGGCACGGCGTGCTCGAGCCCTACTTCGATCGGGCGTTGATCGAGGAGGCCGGCATCTTCAATCCCTCGACGGTTCGCCTGCTCTGGCTGGGGGCCCGGCGGCTGCCCCGGGGGACGCGCGCGCAGTCGGTGTGCGAGGCGGCGATCGTCCTGGCGCTGTCGGTCCACGTCCTCTACGATCTCTACGGTCGGCGATTCGGCGAGTATGCCGACCGTTACCGCGTGCCGGGGGGCCTCGACCTGGCGGCCGGCGCCGTGGCCACGGCCCCGGCGCCCTGACTCCCGGCGGCTTCTGGCGCGGCGGCGGGCCGGTCCCTCAACTCCGGACCGAGCTCCGCGGCCAGGCCGAGCTGCTCGGCGACACGCACCACCACCCCTTCGTGCAGGCTCCCGTGCACCGCGCGCAGCGCGTCCTCGCGGGTCGTGAGTCCCTCGCGCACGTCGTGCGCCAGCGGGAAGACGTAGGGGCTGACACCGTATCGCTTCCGGTGGACGTACACACCGAGCGCGTTCAGCTGGCAGTTGGTGGAGCAGGAGTCGGTGTCGCGCGGCCGGACCCAGCCCAGCTCGCGCGTGACCACGTCCAGCACCCGTGCCTCGTCGTACCGGACGTGATCGTAGAACGGCACCAGGTTCAGCCGCGCCGCCCGCACGCCATCGAGCAGCGAGATGCGGAACGTCCGCCGCAATTCGTCGTCGCGCGAGGCCAGGTCGCGCATCAGCGGCAGCGTCAGCCCGCGGAACGCCTCGGCCGCGCTGCGATACCGGTCTGCGAGGTTCCGCGCGCTCTTCTGGTGCATCTGGCCCGGAGTCGTCCCGGCCACGATGTTCCGGATGCCCTTCTCCATGGCGATTTTGCCCGCATAGGCCGTAATCAGGCCGAAGCACGACAGGCACGCATGGCCGACCACGTAGGCCTTGTCACCGAGGCGGGTGCCTGGCTGGAAGCCGAAGCCCGCCTGCATGGACTTCTGCACCACGCTCCAGGCCGGCTTGAACAGGATGTGATCCACCGTATCGAGGTGCTGGATCGTGGTGCGGATGTTCGTGTGGGTCTGCGGCGAGATGAACCAGTTGTCCAGCGTCAGGGCGAGCACCCGGAGCCCGAGGCGATGGGCGAGCGTGTACAGCATGTAGGTGCTGTCCTTACCGCCGCTGTAGAGGCACAGGCAGTCGTACCGATCCCGGCGGCCACGCCGCACGAACGCCTCCAGAAGGCGTCGCTCTCCGTCGTCGGCCGCGGGCGAGTGGTCCGGAGCGGCCGGTCCGCCCGCCGACTTCCCGGCTGCGCGACAGACGCTGCACACGCCATCGGCATCGAAGGTCACGCCCGGCACCGTTTCGGGCAGGATACAGACCGAACAGACGCGGACCTCGTTGTCGCCGGGGACAGTGGCCAAGGCCGGGATGATACCGCAGTGCAGTGCACCGGCGCCTCCGCTATACTGCGCGCCTACGCTGCCGCCGACGCCCATGCGCACCCGTCTTCAGCCGCCCGGCGCCTCCCGCGTCCTGGCCGCCGCGGTCCTTGTCGTCACCTACGTCCTGGCGCAGCTGCCGGCGACGCCCGCCGCCGAGCATGGTGCGCTGGCGGCCCGGTTCGCGTTTGAAGCCCTCGTGCTCGACGACTGGGCTCCGTCGTCTCGGACGGTGCGCGACGTGCACCCCGCCCTGGCCCGGATTCAGTCCTGGGTGTCGTCGCTCGGGGCGGGCGCGGCGCTGGCGGACCTGGACCACGACGGCATCGCGAACGACATGTGCCTGGTGGACCCACGGGTGGACCGCATCCTCGTCCAGCCGGCGCCGGGCACCGGCGCCCGCTACGCGGCCTTCGCCCTGGATCGCGCCGACGTGCGGCCCTTCGTGGTGCCGACCGGGTGCGTCCCCGGCGACCTGAACGAGGATGGCCTGATGGATCTCGTGGCGCTCTACTGGGGCCGGCCTCCCGTCGCCCACCTGCGGCGTGCCCAGGCCGGCCCGCTGGACGCCACCGCCTTTGCGCCGGTGCCGGTCTGGACCGCCGACGAGGTCTGGAACACCAACACGGCGACGCTGGCGGACCTCGATGGCGATGGTCACGTCGACCTCGTTGTCGGCAACTACTTCCCGGATGGCGTGCGAGTGCTCGACCCCGCGGCCACGGGCCCCGCGCCGATGCAGCACTCCATGTCGCGCGCCCTCAACGGGGGCAGCACGCGGTTGTTGCGATGGGAAAGTGCGCGGTCCGGCGACGCGCCGGAGGTGCGCTTCAGCGACGCGTCCGCGGCACTGCCGCCAGGCACACGGACGGGCTGGACGCACGCAGTCGGCGCCGCCGATCTCGATCTGGACGGCCTGCCCGAGCTGTACGTCACCAACGACTTCGCCCCCGACCACCTGTTCCACAATCGCTCCACCCCGGGCCACGTCGCGCTCGTCCGCGTGCGCGGTCGTCGCGGCTGGACCACGCCGGCGTCGAAGGTGCTCGGGCACGACTCCTTCAAGGGCATGGGGGTGGATTTCGGCGATGTCAACGGCGACCTCGTACCCGACATCTACGTCAGCAACATCGCGCTTGCCGGGGTCGCCGTCGAGAGCCACTTCCTCTTCGAGAGCGAGGGCCCGGTGTCACAGCTTGCGGACGGCATTGCCCCGTTCGTCGAGCGGAGCGAGCCGCGCGGGGTGTCCCGCAGCGGCTGGGGCTGGGACTCGAAGCTCGCCGACTTCGACGACGATGGCGTCCTCGAAGCCGTGCAGGCCACGGGGTTCATCCGGGGACACGTGAACCGCTGGCCCGAGCTCCACGAGCTGACGATGTCGAACGACGAGCTGATGCCGTGGACACGCATCTGGCTGCGGGTGCGCCCCGGTGACGACATCAGCGGCCGCGAGCACACGCGGTTCTTCGCCCGACGCCCGAACGGCGTCTTCGAGGACATCGCCCCTGCGCTCGGCCTCGAGTCGATGGCGGACCCGTATGTCACGCGCGGCATCGCCATCGGCGACACCGATGGTGACGGCGACCTCGACTTTGTGCTGGCCAACCAGTGGCAGCCATTCGCCTTCTATCGAAACGACAGTCCGGCGGCCGGTCGTGCGCTGAACCTGCGCGTGCTCAGACGCGCGGCTGGCGTGGCGATTCCGGCGATTGGCGCCACGGTGCACGTACAGACGCCCGATGGACACTGGCTCGCGTCCTTCGTGGACGGCGGCAACGGCCACACCGGCCGCCGGAGCAGCGAGGTGCACGTTGGGCTCGGGCCGGTGGATGCCGCCGCCCAGCTGCGCGTCCGCATCGTGTGGCGGGACGGCGCGGGCCGGCACGAGGACACGACGACGCTGACGCCGGGGCGGCACACGGTCATCCTCGGCGAGGGGCCCAGGCCATGACGGCGGTCTTCTGGACCCGCGATCGTCGACTCGGAGGCCTCAGGCGATTCGCCGTCGCGATTACCGTCCTGAACGTCCTGGGGCACACCGTGCTCGGCTTCGAGCAGCCGTGGATCGTGCCGTTCCTCGTGCTTGCCACGGCCTACGGACTCGAACTGGCGATCGAGGCGCTCGACGCCTGGTCGAGTGCCCGCCGGCCGAGGTTTCTCGGCGGCGTGGGTCCGTTCGTGGACTTCCTGTTGCCTGCGCACATTTCGGCGCTCGCGGTGGGGATGCTCGTCTACGCCAACGAGCGGCTGTGGGTCGTGGTCTTCGCGGCGGCCGTGGCCGTGGCCTCGAAGGCGCTCATTCGCGTGCGCATGGGGCCGGTGATGGCGAATGGCGTGCCGGTGACGCGGCACGTCTTCAACCCGTCGAACTTCGCCATCGCCGTGGTGCTGTTCCTGTTTCCCTGGGTCGGTGGTGCCCCGCCGTACCAGTTCGTGACCAACGTCACGGGCGGGTGGGACGTGATGCTGCCGCTGCTGGTGTTCACCACGGGCAGCCTCGTCAACACGAAGTTCACGGGACGGATGCCGCTCGTCGGCGCGTGGGTCGGCGGGTTCGTCGCACAGGCGCTGGTCCGCGCGGCGGTGAACGGCACGCCGTGGGAAGCGGGCCTGGCGCCGATGACGGGCCTCGCCTTCGTGCTCTACACGTTCTACATGATTACCGACCCCGGCACCACGCCCGAGGCGCCGCGCGCGCAGGTGGCCTTCGGGATCAGCGTGGCCGCCGTGTACGCGGCGATGGTCCAGTTGCACCTCGTCTTCGGGTTCTACTACGCGCTGACGATCGTCTGCGGTGCCCGCGGGATGTGGCTCGCGTCCCGCGCGTGGATGGCGGGTGGCGCCACCGCGCGTGACCCGTCCCTGGCCCTCGCGAGCCCGCAGGCCATCGGGACGGGCGCACGCTGGCGCGGACTCCTCGAGACGCACCCCTGGGAGTACCGGTGGCGTGCCCTGATCATGTTCGGCAGCCAGGGCGTGGCGGTGCTGGCCAACGCCTGGCTCACGGGTTCGATGGCCATGCCGACGACCAATCTCGCGCTGGCGTCGGTCCTGCTCGCCGGCGTCGGGCTCTGGCTGCGGGTCTGGGGCGTCGGGTTGATCTCCGCCGCGACCATGGTGTCGATGTCGGTGTCGACCGACCGACTGATCACGGGCGGGGTGTACGGACTGGTGCGCAACCCGCTCTACGTCGGCGACCTGCTCGTCTTCGCCGGCTACGCGCTCTTCCTGCCGCCGGTCCTCGGACTGGCGTTCGTGCTCTTCCACGTCGTCCGGACCGCGCGCCTCGTCGCCTTCGAAGAGGCCCAACTGCGGGCCCGGCACGGTGCGCGCTTCGAGGCCTATGCGACGACGGTGCCGCGGTGGTGGCCGGCGCTGCGCCAGGCGCCGGCGGCGCCCGTGAACTGGGCGGAGGGCGTGGCCGCCAGCGCGATCTGGGTCGGATTCACGGTCGGATACGCCGCCGTCTGGCTGGCGGGAGATGTCTGGGCCATCACCCCGTTCGAGACCGCCGGATTCCTGTTCGCCGCGGTCTACTTCTCGCGCGGCCGCGGCGTCTCCCGATCGCGCGCGAGCGCGTGAGTGGCCCGATGACACGCACCGTCCTGCACGCCCTTCATGCTGGTGCCTGGGCCTGCTGCTACGGCGCCCTCACCTACACCTATTTCCGGTTGAACGATCAGATGCGGCGGTTCACCAGCGGCGAGGCGTCGTACGAGGCCTTCGCCGGGGCCACTGCCCCGGGCCTCCACCGGTGGCTGATGGGCGCCCTGATCGTGGCGGGCACGACCGGCGCACTGCTGCTGCTCTGGGCGCCGGCGCTGGCCCACTCGATCACCTGGTGGGGGCTGGTTGGCGTCAAGGTGGCGGTGCTGGTGGTGCTGTCCGGCATGCAGATCTGGCTCACGGCGGTGCTCTGGCCACGTCGGCGCGCGGCGCAGGCTGACGCAGCCGCCCAGCAGCGCCGGTTCTACCGGTTCACGTTTCTCATGGGGTTCTTTCTACTGGTACAACTCACGCTGGGCACGCTGCTGCCGATGGTGCGCCAGCGATGAGCGGCCGCGTTGCCACGACCCGACGCGCACCCGGTCCGCCCGGCCGCCTCGTCTTCGGATCGCTGGCCGACCTGCAGCGCGATCCGGTGACGCTGCTGACCAGGGCCCGCGACCGCTACGGTGATGTGGTGCGGTTTCGCTACCTCGGGCCCCGCAGCTGGCACTTCTTCGCCCATCCCGATCAGGTGGAGGAGATCCTCGTGTCGCGAAACCGGGAGTTCGTCAAGGGCGTGTTCGCGCGCGTGATCGATCTCATCATCCCGAACGGCCTCGTCACCGTGGAGGGCGAGGAGTGGACGAGGCAGCGGCGCCTCCTGCAGCCCGGCTTCGGCGCCGCGAAGCTCGAACGCCTCACGCAGGCCATGGTCGATCTGACCGACGATCTGCTCCGCGACTGGTCGCACGCCGAACGCGACGGCCTCCCGCTGGACCTGCGGGCCGCCACGCGCCAGCTCGCCTGCCTGATGACCGCGCATCTCCTGTTCGGCAGCGATCTGCGCGGGCGCGACGCGATCGTGGACCGCTACGTGTGGATGGCGCTGGCCCAGATCGACGCCCGTGTGCTCCATCCGCTGTCCCCGATGCCGTTTCTGCCCACGCCGACGAAGCTCGCGTACTGGCGGGCGGCCCGGGAGTTCGGTGCGTTGATCCGCGAGATCGTTGCCGAACGTCGCCGAACGCCACAGGAGAGGGCCGATCTGCTGTCGGCCCTGCTCGACGCCCGGGACGCCGACACTGGCGCGCCACTGTCTGATCAGGAGGTGTGCGACCAGGTCCGGACGCTGCTCATTACTGGCTACGAGACGACGGGCGTCACACTCGCGTGGCTCTTCTACCATCTCGCCACCCGCCCCGACGTGGCCGCACGGGTCCGCGCCGACGTGCACGAGGTACTGGGTGGCGGGAGGCCGGATGCGACGAAGGTCCGTCAGCTCGACTACGTGCGTCAGGTCATCAACGAGACCCTCCGTCTCTATCCCCCGACGTTCTGGCTGGGACGGCAGGCCGACCGCGCCTGCGAGCTCGGGGGCGTGGCCATCCCGGCGGGTGGCCTGATCTGCATCAGCCCATACGTGACGCACCGGCATCCCGAGTTCTGGACCGATCCGGACCGATTCGATCCCGATCGTTTTGGCCCCGAGGCCGTGGCCGGCCGTCCGCGCGGCGCCTATTTCCCGTTTGGCCTCGGGCCCCGCCACTGCATCGGCCAGCACCTCGCGCTCCTGGAGATGACGATCGTCGTCGCGATGGTCACCGGACGCTGGAACCTGGTGATGACCGAGGACCCGCACCCGCAGCCCCGCCTGCAGGGCACCCTGCAGCCCTCGACGCCGATCTGGGTCCACCTGACCCGGACCTCTCCCTCCAACGCCACGGCGGTCAGGGCCGCCTCGGGCTGACGCGCGGTGACTCTGGACGTCCGATTCGCGCTCGAGGGACTGGTCCACGGCGTCCACGCATGGGCCTGGGGTCTGTACTTCGGCAGCCTTCTCTATATCTACTTCCGGCTCTTCCCCGACCTGCGCCGATGGCTGTCCGATGAGCCGCGCTTCGAGCTGCTCTCGCTCACCACGGGCGACGGCCTCCGGTGGTGGATCTACGGTGCCCTGGCGCTGGCCACGGCCAGCGGCCTCGTGCTGCTGGGGCTCCGGCCGCGCCCGTGGAGCGAGACCGTCTTCTGGCGGCTCGTGGCGGCGAAGGGGGTCGCCCTGCTGGCCACACTCGCCGTGTACACCTACGTGAGCTACGTGATGTGGCCGCGACGGGTGTTCGTCAGCGACCACGAACGGCCCCGGGAGCAACAGCGGTTCTTCCGGGTGGCCCTCCTCCTGATGGCCCTGCTCGGCCTGCAGGCGCTGTTCGGCGCCGCGGCTCACCTGCGCTGAACAGGTCGGCGCCCGTCCAGGCCACGGAAGGCGGTGCTCGGCGCGGGGCGGGATCCCGTTCGGCCTGAGAACATGCGCGTGACGCGTGCCGCCGCCATCGCGCCCGTCGCCGTCACGCCGATCGCGAGAAGCCAGACCTGGCCATCGACCGATCCCACCCCGGCGAGCCAACCCGGGGCCAGACGGCCATCCACGAACGCGGCACTTGCCAGGAGGCTGGCCGCTCCGAGCGTCACGCTCAGGATGCGCGATGCGTGACGCACGAAGGCGGAGGCGTGGCCCGTGGTGCGGCTGAAGGCGCGCACCTGGCGCCGCTGCATGTCGGCCATGAGCTGGATGGCCTCCACCAGGTCGCCTGGCGCTTCGAACGACACGGCTCCTCCCACACCTGCGTGGCTCCCGCGTGCCGTGCGTCCCGCGAGCTGCCGGCGCGCAGCGCGCCTGAAGTATGCCGTGGTGATCCTCGGGTAATTCGCGGCCGGGTACAGATGCATCGCCGAGGCGTCCATGGTCGCCAGGGCGCGCCGGATGCGGAGGAATGCCCAGTCGAACGTGATGCGCTGGCGAAACAGGACCTTCGTGATGGCCACGTTGACGGCATCCACCGACTTCAGCGGGTAGGGGAGTGCGGCCACGCCGGTTCGCGCACGCCAGCTCCGGAGCTCCCGGACGACCTCGGCGCGCGCGCGCCCCACATCGGCGCCGGGGGGAACCGGGCCCGACATCAGGAGCGCCATGTCGGCGGCGCGCTCGAACTCGTCGCGGGTGATGGCCTCCATGAAGCGCCGGAACCTGTCGAGGTAGGCCTGGTCGGTCGTGCCCACGGTCCCGAAGTCGAGCAGCGCGACGCGCCCGCCCCTGAGCAGCACGATGTTGCCGGGATGCAGATCGCCGTGGAAGAGGTTGTCCTCGAGAATCTGGCGCAGGATGGAGTGGCTGAAACGCCGGACCACGGCCGGCGGATCGACGTCGTTGTCACGCTCCCAGGTGCGCACGCGCTCGGGGTCCGTGAGGCGCGCCAGGATGTAGTCCGACATCTGTACGCCGACGATGAGCTCCATCACCAGGACCTTCGAGGTCGTGTAGCGCGGGTATGGCTCGGGCACGTACATGCGATGCGGTCGGAGCGAGCGCCGCATGCGGGCCAGCGCGGCGCCCTCGACGCGGTAATCGGTCTCCTCGCGCAGGATCCGCTCCAGCTCCCACTGCATCTGCCGCCATTGCACGAAGGGCAGGACACCGAGCCAGTCGAGCCGTCGCACCCATCGCCGCGTGATGGCGAGCTCGGCGGCGAAGGCTTCCTGCACGTACGGCCGCCGGACCTTGACCGCGACCCACGTGCCTTCGCGCGCGAGCTGCGCGCGATGCACCTGGCCGATCGACGCGGCGGCGATGGGGTGATCCTCGAAGCGCGCGAACACCTGGTCGATCGGCGCGCCGAGCTCAGCCTCGATGATGCGACGGGCGACCTCGGCTGGAAAGCCGGGTACCGCGTCCTGGAGACGCGTGAGCTCCCGGCACAGCTCCACCGAGAAGACGTCCACGCGCAGGGACAGGAGCTGCCCCAGCTTGATCCAGATGCCCCCGAGGTCTTCGAACAGCGTGCGTACGGCCCGGGCGTTGCCCGCCGGGTCCCAGCGGCCGCGCAGGTGCTGCCACGCGGCTGGCAGGGCCCAGCGCCCGAATCGGACCAGGATGGCGGCGCCGCGGAAGCGCCGCGGCGGGCGCGACGCAACCGTCGCCACCAGTGGGCGATCGCCCGGCACGACGAGTGGCGTCGGGGTGTACGCGGGATCCAGCATGGCCGCCTATGCGCCTGCACTCGCGGGCATGGCCCGCCGCGATAACGCGGCCAGGATCTGCGGCAGCCGCTCCTCCGCGGCCCGGCGTCCCGCATCGATCAACTCGTCGCTGCGGCCGAAACTGAGCATTGTGGCATCGCCGACGGCCGGGGAGATCATCGACTCGGCGCCCATCTCGCCGTGCACCCGGCCGATCTCGTGCGCGGCCATGCGCACGTAGCGGTCCCAGACGTCATAGGCCTGCCAGGGCAGGCGGCTCTCGAGCTTCCGTGATGGCATGGGCCCGAGGGTGTTCACCGCGATGACATGGTCGCAGCCCATCTGCTGGACCAGCGCCGAGGGGACCGGGTTGATGAAGGCCGCGTCGACGAGGAGCCGTCCATCGCGCCGCACGGGGGGCGTCCACCCCGGGAACGCCATCGACGCGCGCGCGGCGTCGACCAGCAGGCCGTCCCTGAGGACCACCTCCTCCCCGGTTTCGATGTCAATCGCGTTGGCCCAGAAGGCGGTCGGCAGGTGCTCGAGCCGCCGGTCACCGAAGAGGTGCCGGAAGGCGCGCGTCAATCGGCGCTCGCTCGCGACGTGCAGGCGCCAGACGCGCCACTCGGTCCACCGCCAGTGATGGCGTCGCCAGTAGTCCACCAGGCCGCGCAGGTCTGCCAGCGTCGCCCCGCCTGCGTGCAGGCCACCGACGACGCTGCCCATGGAGCAGCCCGCCACGGCATCGAGGGGAACGCCCGCTCCGTTGAGCACGTGGAGAACGCCGATGTGCGCCCATCCCCAGGCGCCGCCGCCGCCGAGGGCGAGCCCGACCTGGCGGCCGGCGATCCCCCGGGCGACCGCGGCGCTCGTTCGAGCCAGGCCGTCCGCATCGGCCGAGGCGAGCCGCCAGCGCGCCGACAGCGTCGGCAGCCTGGGCCCCCGTGCGTCCTGCACCAGGAAGTGCTCGGCTGTGGCCGCGGCCGGCGGCGCCACGTTCGGACCGAGCAGCCACACCTGGTGAGTGCTCAGGATCCCGGTGTCCTCATCCGTCGCCGGATCGGCCGTCATCAGCACGGCGCCGAAGCGTGGGGACCAGGTGGTGAGCCACCCGGGCAGGGTTGCGCGGAGTGGCGCACCCGCCTGTCGGGTTACGCCGCTCGTCCAGACGCCGTCCTGCGCGCGCGCAGGCCCTGCCGGCGCGGCGTCCGATCCGAGATCGGCGATGAGTACGTCCTGGCCGACTTCTCGCGCCAGCGAGGCGGCTAACCGCTCGATGAACGGCGCGGGCGCCGGCCAGGCACCGTCGTGCCGCACCATCACGACCGGGCGCGGCGCCGCGCCGACGCCGTCCGTCACCGTCGCGTGCAGACGCTCGGCCAGCACCGCCATCAGGCCGCGGAAGAGATGCTGCCGTTGTTCAGGCATCCGGTTGAGGGTCGCGAGCGGCAGCGCGACGAGCGTTGCGTCCACGACGACGTCGATGTCGGCGGAGCACGTACGGCCCGTGACGAAGGAGACCTCGCCCACGACGGCCGGCGGTTCCAGATGCGCGACCGTGACGCGCTCGGCGCCGCGCCGGGTGCGGACGGCGAGCACGCCGCTCCGCAGGAAGAAGAGCGTGGAGTTGGGCATGCCCTGGCCCAGGACGCGCGTGCCGGCGGGAAACCGCTGCTCGCTGCAGGCGGCGGCCAGGGCCCGCATCTGTTCCGGCTCGAGGCCCTGCACCATGCCGATGGTGGCGAGGAACGAGGTCAGACGGTCGGGCATCCGAGTTCTGGTATCTTACGTCGCAACCCGGACGCGATCCGGCCTGCGCGGTCGCCCCCCACTATGCTCGATGCCCGCCTGACGCCCACCAGGCTCGTCCTGCCGGAAGAGCGCACACCCATTCCCCTCGTCGCTGCCGAGCCACCGTCACGGTGGCGCGGCGTGGCGGTGTGCAGTCGTCTCGCCGCGTGGGGGCTGCAGGAGGCCTGGTTGGGACTGTGGGGACGCGTCACGCCGGAGGAGAACGCCCGCCGGCTGAAGCAGTTGCTGGAGCAGCTGGGCGGCCTGTGGATCATGACTGGCCAGTTGCTCTCGATGCGCGTGGACCTGTTCTCGGCGGTGCTGTGCCGTGAGCTGTCGTCGCTCCAGATGCAGGGCACGGGTGTCCCCTTCGAGCACATCGAAGCCGTCGTCACCGCCGAGCTCGGGCGTCCGCTGGACGACGTCTTCGCCGACTTCGAGCGCCAGCCGTTCGCGGCAACCTGGGTGTGCCAGATTCACCGGGCCCGGCTCCGCCGGGAGGGGCAGTGGGTGGCGGTGAAGGTCCAACGCCCGTTCCTCGAGGAGACCTTCGCCCGCGAGCTGCGATGGATGGAACGCATGGTGAGGGCCCTGGAGTGGCTGCGCGTGCTGCCCTCGATGCGCTGGGCCATCGGCCTCTGGGAACTGCGCCTGATGGTGGAGCACGAAACCGACTTCCGGTTCGAGGCCGCGTCCATCCGGCGGATGCGGAAGGACCTGCCGGACTCGCGGGTCGCGGTGCCCCAGCTCGTCGCTCCGTATTGCACGTCTCGCCTGCTCGTGACCGAGTTCATCCACGCGGCGCTCATGTCGGACTTCATCCGGTTGCAGCGCGAGGATCCGGCCCGCCTCGAGGCCTGGCTGCGCGAGAACCGCATCGATCCCAGGCGGGTGGCCCGCCGCTTGTTCAACACCTTCCTGCGCCAGCTCTTCGAGCACAACTTCTACCACGGCGATCTGTATCCCGGGAACATCGTCCTGCTCCGCGACAACCGCCTTGCGCTGCTGCACTTCGGCGCGTGCGGCTTCACCGACAGAGAGTACCTGCAGAAGGTGCAGCTGTTCGTGCGGACGCTCGCGGTCCGCGACTACGCGAAGGCCGCCGACCTGATGCTGATGCTCTGCACGGAACTGCCTGACATCGACGTCGAGCCGATCAAGGAGGACGTCGTACGGGCCCTGCGCGCGTGGACGGCCCGGACCGGTGTGCCGGAGCTGCCGTACGACGTCAAGTCGATCGACAGCGCCACGGTGGACGTGATGCGCGTGCTCTACCGCCATGGCTGCGCGCTGGACTGGGGGTTCCTCCGCATCCGGCGCGCCCTGGCCATCCTCGACGCGTCGCTCGCGCCCCTCTACCCTGAGGTGAACTACACCGAGCTATCGGAGCGGTACTTCCGCCATGCCGAACGGCGATCGTTCGAGCGGTTCACCGAACGGTTGCCGGCCCGCGCGGCGATCGCCACGATGCGGGCCTTCGACCTGCAGGATCGCGTGACCGAGTTCAGCATGTTCTACGGGACGATCCTGCGGCGCAACGCTCAGGTCTTCCAGGGCACGACCGACCGGTTCTCCTACCTGGTGGCGGCGGGCCTCGGGCAGTTGTGGCTCGTCCTCGGCGCGGCGGGCGGTCTCGTCCTGCTGGTGCTGCTGGAGCGCGCGTGGCCGGATCTGGCTGCGTCGATGGCCGGGCCGCAGCTGGCCGGCTTCGTCAGGGGCCTGCCGACCGTCGACACCCGCTGGTGGGTGGTGGCCCTGGTGCTCGACCTCGTCCTGCTCTCGCGGCTCGCGCGCCTGCGACGCCGGTTCCTGCAGCGCGCGCCCTCACCCGAGCGCGGCGGCGACGTGCTGGCGTAGCTCCTGCCTGGGGGGGGCGGCGACTCAGGCGGCCCCACCGGCCGCCGGGACGGGCCGCCGTCCGTCCAGCCCCCGGCAGGTTTCGAGGATCGTCGCGAGGGCGCCTGTGAAGTCCCCGAGCGCCCGTTCGTCGGCGGCCGAGAACGCCGCGCCGTCGCGTTTGTTGAGCATCTGCGCCACCGCGAACACCCGCCCATGCCGATCCCGGAGGGGCACGCACAGCAGGGACCGGGTCCGGAAGCCGGTGCGCTGGTCCGTTTCGGGATCGAAGCGCGGGTCGGCGTACGCATCGGCGAGGTTCACCGTCTCGCCCGTTCGTGCCACGTGCCCGGCCACGCCGCGCGAAGGCGGCAGCTCGATCACCAGCGGTCGGTCGCCCGGCTGGTGAGCGATGCGCGAGCGCAGCCCCCCGCCCTCGTCGACCAGAAAGAGGGACGCCCGCTCCGCCTGCAGGTGCTCGCGGATGCGCACCGTGACGGCCTCCAGCACCTGGGCGACGAGACCGTCGACGGCCCCCTCGTTGGCCAGCTGGAGGGTGCGCTCCAGCTGGTCGAACTCGGTGGTGACGCGCTCGAGCATCTTGGTGAACGACGCGTCGTCGAGGTCCGCGACGTGGCGCGTCAGGTCCCCGCTGCGATAGAGGTTGGTGAGGGCTGCCATCATGTTGCCGGCCTGCAGGGTCACCCCAGACACGAAGGACGACAGGCGCCCGTCCTCGAGCGTGATCAGCCGGTCGGCGATGTCGAGGATGCGGCTGTCGTGCGTCACGAGCAGGATGGCGCACCCCTGCTGCTTGGCGAGGCGGTGGAGGATGTCGACGACTTCGCGGCCCGATTGCTTGTCGAGTGCTGCCGTGGGCTCGTCGGCCAGGACGATCCGCGGGCCGTTGACGAGCGCCCGCGCCACGGCCACGCGCTGCTTCTGGCCGCCCGACAGCTGATGGGGCAGGTGGTCCACGCGATGGCCGAGGCCCACGGCCTCCAGCATGGCCACGGCGCGTGCCCGTGCGTCCCGCGGCGCGAGGCCCGCCTCGAGCTCGAGCCGCATCTGGACGTTCTGGCAGGCTGTCAGCGAGTCCAGCAGGTTGTGCGCCTGGAAGATGAAGCCGATCTGGCGTCGAACCTCGTTGAGTGCGTCCTGGCTGGCCCCGCGCAGCTCGCGTCCGAGCGTCTGCAGGCTGCCCTCCTGCACCGACCGCAGCGCGCCGATCAGCGTGAGCAGCGTCGTCTTGCCCGATCCGGAGGGGCCGGTCGTGATGACAATCTCGCCCGGGAACACGTCCGTGCTGACGTCGTACAGGATCTGCTTCCGGACATCGCCGCTGCCGAAGTAGTGGTTGACGCCGCGCACGGCGATGGCAGGAGTCACGCGCGCCTCAGAAGATCTCGGCCGGATCGGCCGATCGCAGCTTGCGCATGGCCAGCGCCGCCGACCCCGCACACATCGCGACCGTCATCACGAACACGAACCCCGCCCGGGCCACGGTCATTTCGATGGGCAGGAAGGTGGCGCGCTGGGTCAGGATGTACAACGCGTGCGCGATGAGATACCCGGGCACGAAGCCCAGCACGGCGAGGATGAGCGCCTGGCGGACGACGATGCCGAAGAGCCGCCCGTCGCCGTAGCCCATGGCCTTGAGCGTCGCGTACTCGGCAAGGTGGTCCGAGACGTCACTGTAGAGAATCTGGTACACGATGACGGCCCCGACGATGAACCCCATGAACGTGCCGAGATTGAAGATGAATCCCACCGGCGAGTTCCGCAGCCAGTAGGTCTGCTCGAAGTCGATGAACTCGTCGCGGGTGAGGACGCGCACGTCTGGCGGCAGGGCCGCGACCAGGTCCTGGCGCACGCGCTCGACCGATGCCCCCGGCTCGACCCGGACCACGCCAACGTCGATCATGCGGGGGCGGCGTGTCGGAATCAGCCGCCGGAAGGTCACGTCGCTGGCGATGATGGTGCCGTTGACGCCGAAGCCGGTCCCGAGGTGAAAGAGCCCCTTCACCTCCACGAGGTGGCCGTTCACCTCGGTCTCGACCAGTCCGCGCGCGCGGAACCATTCCGGGATCGGCCCGAACTCGGGTCGTGCGCTGGCGTCGGCGAGGACCGCGTCCGGGACGCGCGCTTTCTCGAGCTGACCGGCCACCTCCGGCAGCGCGAACGCGTCGGTGCCGACGCGCACGCCGATCAGGTTGATCTTGTGTTCGCGGCCCGTCACCGGGTTCTTCCAGCTCGCGACGCTCACCAGCATCGGAGCCACCGAGGCCACGCCCCGGGCGCCGCGAGCCCGTTCGAGGCGATGTTCCGGGAAGCTGCGGGTGGAGATGAGGTATTCGTACAGCGGGCTGATGAGGACGATGTCGCCGGCCAGCTGCTCGTGCACGAGAGTGGCGCTCGCCAGCAGCGCGTCGCGGAATCCGAGCTGCATCAACATCAGCATGGCGGCAAACGCGATGCCCGCCACGGCCGCCATCAGCCGCAGCTTCTCGGCGGCGAGTTGGAGCCAGGCAATCGGGATGCGGCGGTTCACTGGCGATGCTCCGGGCGGCCCGTTCGTGCGTCAGGGCTGGATGCGGACGGACACCTCGGCGTCGATGAGGCCGACCGCCTGATCGGGCCGGTCGAGCCGGACTCGCGTCTCGACGACGCGGGCATCCGAGATCGGCAGCGGGTCCACGGCGCGCACGTCGTTGCGCGCCACCTTGTAGCCGACGCGTTCGACACGGCCCTGGAGCGGCTCGGGCAGGGCATCGCCCGTGATGGTCACGGCCTGGCCGGGTCGCACCCGCTGGACGTCGCCCTCCGGTACCTCGGCCAGGACGTACATCGCGCGCGTCTTGGCCAGCTCGAGGATGCCGGTCGGCCGGATTTCCTCTCCCGGCCATGTGTGTATCTTCACCACGAGGCCATCGGCGGGCGCCCGCACCTGCGACTGTTCCCACTCGGCCGTGGCGAGGCCGACGCGGGCACGGGCCGAGACCAGCTCCGCTTCCGCCACGGCGATGTCCACCTCTCGGACCTCCGACAGGCCACGGAGCCGCTCCTCGGCCTGCCGCAGCTGCTGGCGGCGCGAGTCGCGCGCCAGCCGCCGGAGGTCGAAGTCCGATTCAGAGACCAGTTCCGACTGCTGAAGCCGCTGGAAGCGTTGCAGCTCCAGGTCGGCGTTGGCGAGCTCGAGCTCGATGCGGGCGATTTCGGCCTGCTGCGCCGCCATGTCCGCCGTCTTCGCGCCGGCCCTCACCTGGGCGAGTCGCCGCTCGGCCACGGTGACCGCCGCCACGGCGGCCTCGCGCGCCGCGTCGAGCTGGTGATGGCTGTTGAGCACGGCGACGACGTCGCCCGCACGGACCGCCGCGCCCTCGGCCACCCGCAGCTCCCACACGATGGAGGGCTGGCCGGACAACGATCGGCCCGAGACGCGGATCAGCTCGTCTTCGGGAGAAATCCGTCCCAGGCACGTGATGGCGCCCGAGGCCTCCGGCGTCGGGGCAACCGGCGGGCTCGCCGGCGCCGCGGCGCCGTTGGACAGGACGAATCCGCCACCAAGGGCCAGCAGCAGGAGGCCTCCGGCGAGGGAGGCGTAACGAGCGGCGGGTGTGTGGAACATCGGCGTGCGGCCACCTCAGCGAGTCGAGCGTGACTCGGGCACTCTACCTGCAATGGGCGGGGACCGCAACGCCGCGCCACCGCGCGACCGCTGTTCGCTTGCGGTTCCGTGCCCAGTTGACATGGGTGGTCACTAGCTACTAAGTAATTAGTATGCGCAGGAAGTCGGAGACACTGACACCGCAGGAGCTCGAGATCATGAAGACGATCTGGGCGAACGGTCCATCGACCGTCCGGGATGTCTACGAGGACTTGCGCGAACGACGCGACATCGCCTACACGACCGTCCAGACGATGATGAACCTGCTGGAGACGAAGGGCCACCTGGCCAGGAAACCCGGCGACCGGGCGACCATCTATGCTCCGACGCAGCCGAAGCAGAAGGTCGTCCGGAGCATGGTCAACGAGTTCGTCGAGCGCCTGTTCGACGGATCGGCCAAGCCCTTGCTGGCGCATCTCGTCCGGGACGGCAGCTTCACGGAGCAGGAACGTCGTATCCTCCAGCGCATCGTCGAGGGAGGGGACGAATGACCGCGGCCGAGTGCCTGGCCAGCGTCCTGGCGTACAGTCTGCAGCTCGCTGCCCTTGTCGTCGGCGTCGCGGTGGCCGTCCGGGTGCTCCGCTTGGCCGACCCCACGGTACAGCTGGCCGCGTGGCAGGGGACGTTCGCCGCGGCGTGTGTACTGTCGATCGTGGGGGTTGCCGTCTGGTGTTTGGGGATCGAGGTTCCGGAGACTGGCGTGTCCTGGCACATGTCCGCGCTTGCCGTGTCGATGCAGGACGCCGGTGTGCCGATGCTCCGCTGGAGCGAGGCGGCGGTGCTGGTCCTCCTCGGTGGAGCGGTGGTTCGACTGAGCATGTTGGCCGTTGGCCTGGTGCGGGTCCGCGAGTGGCGGCGACGGGCGATTCCGTACCGCGCGCACGCACCCAGGGGGCGTGGGCTCCAGATCTTGGTCAGCGATGCCATCGCGGCTCCTGTCACCGTCGGCGTGGCCAACCCTGCGGTCCTGGTTCCGGAGGGATTCGCCGGGCTGCCAGGCCCTGTGCAGGTCGCCGTGCTGTGCCACGAAGCCTTCCACGTGCGGCGGCGCGATCCGCTGCGGATTTTCGTCGCGGAAGCCTGGTGCGCCTGCCTCTGGTTCCATCCGGCGGCCCGTGCGTTGGTTTCCCGGATGGAGCTGGCCCGCGAGATGACGCTGGACCGCGAGACCATCGCGACGACTCGCGACCGGCGCGCCTACGCGCAGGCACTCCTCACGTTTGCCACCGCCGACCACGGTCCGTCCGCGGCGGCGTTCACCCGTCGATCCCATGTCTTCCAGCGAATAGAGGCCATTCGCCACGAGGTGCCCGCGATGACGACCTCCCGCCGCCTGTGTGCGTTCCTTGTCGTGGCCGCGCTGTCGGGTTGTACGACTGCGGTCGCCGCCGCGGTGGCACCCATGCCGGGCCGGTCGCCGGTCGTTGGGTCGTCCGATCCGCAGGAGCCCGTGCGACCGGGGAACGGCGTGCAGTTGCCCCGTGTGGTGCGTGAGGTCAAACCCGAGTACACCCCGGAGGCGCTGGAGGCAAAGATCCAGGGCGGCGTCATCATGAGCGTTGTCGTCGAACCGGATGGCTCGGTGGGTCGCGTCGCGGTCGTGCAATCACTCGACCGGACGTACGGGCTCGACGACCAAGCCTTGAAGGCGATGAAGCAGTGGTCGTTCGAGCCGGGCCGCAAGGACGGCGAGACCGTGCCCGTCGAGGTGAAGGTCGAGATGACGTTCACGCTGAAGCCGTAGCCTCAAGACCCCAAGACCTCAGTGCTCGGCAAGGCCCGCCGGGTCCACGTTCCCGCCGTAGTGCTTGACCACCGCGGCGGCGATGCGCCCCGCGGCGATCTGCAGGTCGCTCGCGCTCCCGCGGTGGTGCCCGGCGAACACGACGATCACGATCGGCTGGCCCTTCACCCACATGATGCCCGCGTCGTTGGCCACCCAGGGCTGGCCGTCGCCCGTCTTGTGCGCGATCTGGATGCCGTCACCCAGGTAGCGCGGCAGGCGATCGTTCACCTGCTGCTTCTTCAGGATGTCGATCATCAGCGCGCTCGCGTCCTTCGACACCAGCTCGCCCTTCGCCATCTTCACGAAGAGCTGCCCGGTCTCGCGGGCGGTGCTGCGGCCGAAGTAGAGACCCGTGTCCTCGATCACCCGGCGGAAGGCCTCGCTCACCCGCGCCGCGGGGTACTGCTCGAAGGGGAAGGTCACGCTCCGATCGCCGCTGGCGTCCTTCCATGTCGGGTCGAGGCCGGAGAGCCAGAGCCGGTCCCAGTCGAGATCGGAGAACTGGAGGCGCGTGCGCGACAGGCCGAGGCTGGCCATGTGCTTCGTGACGTTCTCGCGGCCGACGAGATCCGCCAGCGCGTCGGTGGCCTGGTTGTCGCTGATGATCGTCATCAGCGTGAGCAGATCGCGCACGGTGGGCTGCAGGCCCGGGTCGAGCGCGTAGAGGACGCCAGACGGGATCCGGCGTTGATCCGCGCGCATCGGTACGCGCTGGTCCAGCGACAGCGTCCCCTGCCGCACCTGCTCCAGCACGGTGGCCATGATCGGCACCTTGATGACGCTGAAGGTCTCGTACTCGGTGTCCGCGTCGATGGCGATGCGTTCGCCCGTGCCGAGATGCTCCACGTACACGGCCATGCGGCCGTCCACGCGGTCGCGGATGGCGCGGAGGCGCGTCTCGAGGGTCTCGGCCGTCGCCGCGGGCCCTGCCAGGCGCGAGGCGGCGCCGTCCAGGAGCGCCGTGTTCGTCGTCAGGGCCTGCTGCACCAGCGTGGCCTGCTCGCGCGCCACCGCCCAGTCGCCGCGTTCCGCCGCCTCGGTGATCCCCGGAAGGGTCATGGCCGCGTAGGTGTAGCGCGGCGCGTACAGCAGATGCTTGAACCACGGGCGCCCGGGAATGCCGGCGGGGTGCGCCCAGTTGTTCTCGAACGCCAGCAGATCCTGGTTCACGCGGTCGGCGTCAGCGGCACCGAGCGTGCCGCCCGCGAGGGCGCGGGCGACGGCATGGTCCAACCGCCGCGCCGCCGCACGCAGGGCCCGCGTGCCTTCGACGAGCGGCGCCCGGTCCAGATTGCCGTCGACGTCTTTCAGTCCATCCAACTCCCGCACGAACTCCCGCACGCTGCCAGCGTAAGTCTCCATCGAGTACGGCAGCACGTCGGCGTTGGCGAGCCGCAGCGCCACCGTGCCCCAGAACTGCGCCATCAGGGTGTGGTACTTGAAGCCGGGGTCGCCGATGTTCGCGATCCAGTAGTGGTTGTCGTAGGCGGAGTGGTACACGCCGTACGGGCCGTCGAAGGTCATGTCCACGACCGGGCGCGACAGGTAGTTCAGGAACACGGTGTGGTCCGACCCGCTGCCGATGCGCGTGCGCACCAGCGCCTGCTCGGGCAGCAGGCCGGTGGCCGGCCCCTGCGCGTCGCCGTCGGGCCTGCGCATCGCGTCGTAGAGGGAGATGCCCGACGGGTCCTTCAGGTCGCGCGCGACGTCCACCAGCAGCGGCGCCAACGAGCCGACCGCTGACGCGGAGAAGCGGGGGCCCGAGGCCGAGGAATCGACGTTGAGGTAGGCCACCAGCTTCTTCTTCAGCTCCGCCGCGAAGTGCTCGCCCCATTCCGTGGAGCCCGTCAGCGTCACCTCCTCGCCGTCCCACGCGCAGAAGACCAGCGTCCGTCGCGGCCGCTGCCCCTTCTTCAGCATCTCGCCCAGCGACCGCGTGAGGTCCATCATCGTGGCCGTGCCGGAGCTCGGATCCACCCCGCCGAAGACCCAGGCGTCGTGATGGTTGCCGAGCGTGATCCACTCGTCGGGCCGCTCGCTCCCGCGAATGCGCGCCTCCACGACGTAGTTGGGCTGGACGTCGGTGCGCATGTCGATCTTCAGGTGGACGCGGGCCTCGCCGCCGAGGCGGTACTCGAGCGGAAGGGCGCCCTGCCACTCCTTCGGTGCCGGCGGGCCGCCGAGGGCCTCCAGAATCGGCTTGATATCGCGCCACGACATCGGCACGCCCATGATGGTGGGCACCGACACCGCCTCGTCCTTGCCGATGCGATGCGCGCCGGGCGTGGAGGCCCAGCCGGGCGTGAGCGGATCGCCGGGGACGATGTAGTCGTAGGCGATGCCGCCGCGCTGGAAGTGACTCTCCGGGCCCCATGGGCCCTTCGGGAACACCTCTCCCTTCGTGAACCCGTCCTCCATCGGGTCGGAGTACACGATGATGCCGGCCGCGCCTTCGCGCTGCGCCGTGAGCGCCTTGAACCCGCGATAGCTGTACGGGTTCGAGTAGCGGACGATGACGATCTTGCCCTTCGGATCGATGCCCGCGGCGCGCAGGCGGTCGTAGTCCTCGGGGTTGCCGCTGTTGGCGTAAACGACCGGTGCGGTGACGTCACCGGACGCGGAGAAGGAGAGCCAGGCGCGGCTGATGTCCTTGTTCGCGGTGTCCGGGTCCTCGCGGTAGGCGTCCTCCTTCAGCGACGGCACGTACCGCCGCGGCGAAACCATCTCCACGCGCACCTCGCGCGGGTTGGAGGAGAGGACGTCGTAACGGTGGACCTGCACGTCCTCCAGGCCCTGCTCCTTCCAGGCCTGCGCGATGCGCTCGGCGATGGCCTTCGTCCGCGGCGAGGTGGCCGGATGCGGCTCCGCCGTGAAGTAGCGGTGCCACTCCGTGATGCGCTCTGCCGAGGGCAGCTGCTGGAACGCGCGCTCGAACTCCTGCTGCGTCTTCGCCCGCGCCGGCGTGTAGCCACGCATGGCCGGCGCGGCGCCCGGCAGAGGCGACTGCGAGAAGAGCGTGGGCCCGAGGGCCAGCAGGCCGAGAGAAAGCGTGAGTAGCGTGCGTGCGAACGACGTCATGAGCGCTCCGGGCTGTAGTGTGCTCGGATCCTACACCCCAGAGTCAGCGTCGTGCCGCAAGCCGCAAGCCGCAAGCCGCAAGCCGCAGGCCGCAGGCCGTCAGGCCCTACCGGGCCCCGAACGCATACAGCGCGGCCACGGTGCGCACGTAGATGCGGCCGTCCGCGAACGCCGGCGTCGCGTACGCGTCCTCGCCGAGGTCGTTCACGGCCACGGGCGTCAGGTCGGGGCCGGGCTTCACGACGGCCACGGCGCCGGCCTCGCTCGTGAAGTACACGTGTCCGTCCGCCGCCACCGGCGACGCGAAGTGCGCGCCGAGCGCCCCCGTCAGCCGGCCCTGCTTGATGAGCGCGCCCGTCTCCGGGTTCAGCACGGTGACGATGCCGTTGTCGTTGATCATGTAGAGGACGCCGCCGTAGAGGAGCGGGGACGGCAGCTGCGGCACCGTGCGCTGGTACTTCCACGTGATGGCCGTGTCGCTCATGTCGCCGGATCCACCCAGCTTGATGGCGAGCATCCCGTTCTCGGAGTCGAGCGCGGCGCGGTAGTACGCCCACTCGTCCTTGTTCAGCTGGCCGTTCGCGTCGAGATCGGTGGCGTCGAACCAGAACGCGGCGGTGTACTTCGGGAACTCGGTCTTCGAGAGCGTCCCGTTGCCGTCCGCGTCCGCGGTCTTCCACACGTCGTCGGCCGGTGGTATCGACACCTTGTTGCCGGGATCGTTCACCGGCGCGCCGTAGCCGTTGACGTAGATCGTGTCGCCGCCGATGACCGGCGTGGACTTCATCTCGAACGACAGGCCTCCGACCCACCACAGTTTCCTGCCGGTCGCCGCGTCGTAGGACGTCAGCAGGAAGGAGCCGGGCAGCAGGATCTGGTCCCGGCCGTCCGGGCCCGTCCACAGGATCGGTGTCGAGTGCCCGCTCTTGGCCTCGGGGCGGTCCACCTTCCAGCGAATCTTGCCGGTGCGTTTCTCGATGGCCATCACGTAGGACCCGAGGCTCTGATCGCACGCCAGCACCAGCAGGTCGCCCACGATGATCGGCGACGCGCCCATGCCGTAGATGTTGCTGAACGGGCCGAGGGGCATGGTCCAGAGCTCGGTGCCTTTCGCGTCGTACGCCACGAGGCCGTAGTCCGGGAAGAAGACGTAGACGCCGTCCTCCTCGACGGCGGGGCTGGGGGACGCGGCGTTGTTCCGCTTGTCGATGAGCCTGGTCTTGACCGGTGGCGCGACCTTCTCCCAGATGATCGTGCCCTTGTGCCGGTCGATGGCGAGGGTGACCAGCGTCTCGCCGCGAAACCCGGTCAGGTAGAGGCGATCGCCGAGGAGGATCGGCGACGAGTGCCCCTGCGGCAGCTCCAGCCGCCAGAGCAGGTTCTTCGCCGGCCCGAAGTCGACGGGCACCTTCGTCGCCTTCGAGATGCCCGACCCGTTCGGGCCGCGGAAACGAGACCAGTCGGGCACGGGCTCTGCCGCCAGAAGGCCGATGCCGGCGTGACAGATCAGCGCCACCGCCATGCATCCAAGCGTGGTGCGCGAACGACGAACGAGCGTGCGAAACCGGTGCATCACATCCTCCAGGCCGAACGACGAACCAACCCTTGGCGATTGTACGCTGCCGCGCCTGCCGGGGACCGGATCAGGGATGGGTTGCAGAGACCCGGCAGAGGGGCGTCCCGTCGCGGTCGAGGATGACGAGCAGATAGGGGCCGCCCTGGCCCGCCGATCCGAACCCGATCCAGTCCGGCCGCGCCGGGGACGGGGTGCGTGCGGCGCGAGCCACGGCGCGGGCGACGTCCATGGGCGACGGGTTCGGTGTGTTGGCGAGGGGCGCCGGCCGCGCGAGGCCCACGGTCTGCCCCGCGTGGTCGAGAATGACGCCGTGGTCTCCTCCGTCTCCGACCTCGGCGTGCAGCCGGAGCCCGGAGCCCGATGGAACGGGCACGAGCGTGGTGTGCGCGTCGCACGTGCCTGCGCGCGCCACCACCTCCGGTGAGATCGCAGGAAGCGGGCCACCCAGGGACCGGTCTCCGTCGGCGACCAGCGCCGCGTACACCTCACGTAACACCGGCGTCGACGGGTAGAGCGTCAGGAGCCACTCCTCGTCGCCACCGCCGGCCCGCAGCGCGAGTCCGGCCGTTCCGACGTTGTCCGCCTTGGCGACCCAAACCGTGCCGATGATGGCCTGTGCGCCCAGGGCCGCGACGCTCGCCGCAAGGGCGGGGACGGCCAGGGCTCGCGCGCGCCTGGGCACCAGCCGGCTTGCCCCGACGAGGAACAGCGCGGCCCAGAACGGCTGGACGAACGACGCGTAGCGCGACTGCGCGACCTGCACGATGCCGAAACTGACGCGCGTGGGCGCCGCGAGGGCGGCGGTGGCCATGGTGAAGAGCAGGACGCCCGCCGCGAAGTACTCCAGACGGGGGCGATCGGGTCGCCGAAGCGTGGTGTGCACGGCGTAGAGCCCGCAGGCGAAGAGGATCGTGCCTGCGACGACGCCCCCGGCCGCGCTGACCTGCGCGACGACCGACGAGTAGAAGGCGAGGAAGAACGCGCCCGCCATCCACGCCGACGGCATCGGCCCGAGTGGTGCGTCAGCCGCCGGTCGCAGCAGCACGAACACCACATAGAGCCCGCCCGCAACGCCCGCCATCAGGAGGAAGCCGGCCACCACGGGCCACGCCATGCGCCGGCCGGCGGCGACCAGGGCCAGCATCACGGGCACCGGCAGTCCGTTGGTGGTGGAGAGCATCGCTCCGACCGCGCCAAGCGCGGTCACGGCCAGCCACCGGGTACGACGGCTGCCGGTCGCCTCGCCGGCGTTGAGCAAGGCCGTGACCGACGCGACAGCGAACATCTCGACCAGCGGGAACAGCACGGCGGCGGGGAACACCAGCGACTGCAGCTGCCAGGCGAAGCACAGCAGCGTGAGCGCGATGCCGCTCGCCCATCGACGCGCGACGACATCGGCCGGCCACCGCCGCCGAATCTCGGCGAGTGTGAGGAAGACGACCACGCCGAGGCACGCGAGCGACACACCCAGCAGGGTGTAGCCGTTGCTGCCTTCGAGCATGTACTGCACCTGGAGAAGCAGCCGCGCGAGCGGGATGACGTGCTCGTTGTGCGGGTGGAAGTACGACCAGAGCGGCGTCGGGCCCAGCAGCCAGAGGAACCAGGCCCAGTCGTCGCGATAGGGGAACGGCAATCGCGCCCACAGCCCAAGGACGGCGGCGCTGCCGGCAAACAGCAGGCCGACAATCCACTGGGCGTTCGCGATGCGTGGGCCGTTCACCAGGTGCGGTCGATTTGCGGGCGCGTCGCGCTCACCGTGCTCCGCCGCTCGAGAGCCGGATCCGCAGGGCCTCCCGATCGACGGCCACGCCGTTCAGGTACACCGCGCTGATCCGCCGGGTGTTCGTGATGGCGTCGAGGGGGTTGGCGTCCAGCACGACGAAGTCCGCGCGCTTGCCGGTTTGCAGCGTGCCCGTGTCGCCGAGCAGCAGGAGCTCCGCCGAGTTCTTCGTCGCGGCCACGATGACCTGCGCCGGGGTCATGCCCGCCGCCACCATGTCCTCCATCTCCACGTGCTGGCTCCAGGGCGAGAAGCCGTCGGTGCCCATCGCGATCTTCATGCCGGCGGCGCTCAGCTTCGCGAGGTTGCGACCCTGGATGGCCCAGGTCTCCTGCGCCGCGGGACGCGGCTTCGCGTTGGCCTGCAGCTTCGCCAGCTCGCCGGCCGGGACGCTGCCCGTGAGCCAGCCGAGATCGGTCGGCACGCCACGATCGGGCATGTTCGGGATCAGCACGACGTTGGGCCGCGCCTTCACCATCGCGATGAACTCCTCGTCCACGTCGCGATCCCGCACGCCGTGCGCGAAGATGTCGATGCCCGCCTTCAGCAGGCCCTTGGCGTCCTCCAGCGCGAAGATGTGGGCCGCGACGCGGAGCTTGTGCTTGTGTGCCTCGTCGATCACGGGGCCGTAGAGGTCGGCGGAGAGCTTCTTGTACTTGCCATCCCGGTCGTCTACCCAGATCTTGACCAGGTCCACCTTGCGCGCGGCCAGCTCCTGCACGGCCTTCCTGGCCTCGGCCTCCGTGGTGACCCAGTAGGGGGCGTCGCTGCGTCCCGGCTCGGGCATGGTGATGCCACGACCGGCGGTACGCAGCCGCGCGGCGCCCGGGATGGCCTCGCCGCGCACGGCAAAGGCCACGTCGTTGTTGTCGAGCCCCATGCTGAGGACGGCGCTGACGCCGAAGTAGGCCTTGGCTCGCAGCTGGTCCACCAGCGCGTCGCGGGCGGTGGCCGGGTGCGTGTGCGTGTCCACCAGTGCCGGCATCATCGTCTTGCCGGCCAGGTTCACGCGCGTGGCGCCGGCGGGCGCGGTCACCTGCCCGGTCCGGCCGACGGCGGTGATGCGGCCATTGCTGACGACCAGCGCGGCGTTCTCGAGGGCGGCCGCGCCGGTCCCGTCGATCAGGCGGCCCCCTTCGTAGATGGTGGCTGCAGCCGTCTGCGCAGAGGTCGGGACGAGCCAGGCCGCGCTGCCGCAGAGGACGGCCGCGGCCACGGCCGAGAGGCGTACGCCGAGGGAACGGAAGCAGTGTCGGTGCATGGCGTCGAGATTCTACCCCGCCTCCTCCCTCCTCCCTCCCGTCTCCTGGCTCCTTGCTCCTGTCTCCTGGCTCCAGGCTCCTGTGTTACCGTGCGCCATGCTCGGCCGTGTCCTGCTTGGCGTGATGGTGCTGCTCCCGTTCGGCGCGCAGATCCCCGTGGGCCCGGCGCCTCAAGAGGTCCGGATCGAGCAATACAACTTCGCCCTGCGCGGCCTGCTGGAACGGGCGCCGAGGCTGCCCCTGCAGCCGACACCCCTGTCGATTCGACCGCCGAAGATAGCGGGCTGGGCCCTGGGCATGGTGTCGTGGGTGGCCGCCGGCCCCGACGGGTTGGTGTACCTGCTGCAGCGAGGCGAGAAGGCCGACCCGGTGGTCGTCGTGAACCAGGAGGGGACCGTCGTGCGGTCCTGGGGCACGGGCATGTTCACCACGCCGCATGCGATCCGCCTGGATCCCCAGGGGCACGTCTGGACGACGGACGCCGCCAGCTCCATGGTCTACAAGTTCTCGAAGGACGGCGTGCTGTTGCTGAAGATCGAAATCGGGGGCCAGCCCACGCCGTGCGGCAACTTCTGCAGTACGACGGACATTGCTTTCGCGCCCGATGGCCACCTGTTCATCGCGGACGGGTATCGCAACGCACGCATCCTGGAGTACACCGCCGACGGGAAAAAGGTGCACGAATGGGGCAGGGCCGGCACGGGTCCTGGTGAGTTCCGCCTGCCGCACTCCATCCAGGTCGACGAGCGGGGGATCGTCTACGTCGCCGATCGCGAGAACGGCCGCATCCAGCGCTTCGATCGCCGCGGGACGTTCCTGGGCGAGTGGCTTCAGTACGGGAAGACGTTCGGACTGAAACTCGTGGGCGAGGCGATCTGGCTGTCCACGATTCCACGCGGGCCGAACACCGCGCCGGGCTGGCTGATACGCCTGAACCGCGACACCGGCGCGATCACTGGCTACGTGGAGTCACAGGGCAATCACGGCGTGGACGTCACGACCAGTGGCGACCTGCTCCTCGCCCCCGGCCCGGACCAGATCCCGCAGCGTTATCGCGCGAGGCCGTGAGCGCCACCGGTAGTGCAGCCAGATATGCCTGCAGCCGGAAGAGCCACGTGGGAAGGCTGCCGAGGCCCACGTCGTCGCGGCGCGTCCCGTCGGCGACCAGCAGATTCGCGGTTCCGACACAGCGCCGGAGGCAGGGACTGGGCGTTGTCTGAGCCACAGCGAAGCCAGGCGAGTTCGCCCAAGCGCTTGAACGGGCCGCAGGCGCTGTGACCGGCTGTCGCCGTCGGGATGCGCGGCGATGACGTGGGCCTCGGCAGCCCCACGGCGGCCGGGCTCGCTACCGCGTGGCGCCGAGCGTGCGGAGCATCGCCTCGGCCTGCGGGTAGCCGGAGAAGCCCTGACCGCGGCCCTGGGCCTGGCGCGGCAGCGTCAATGCGAGGGGCGTCTGGCCGTTCGCGTTCTGCGCGTGCACCGGCGCGCCGCGCTCGACCAGTAGTTGAATCAGCGCGGGCAGGTTGCTCATCGCGGCGCCGTGCAGCGCGGTGTCCCCGCTCGTGCTCGCGTGAGCCACCTCGGCCCCGGCCTCCAGCAGCACGCGAACCGCCTCGATGGCGTCGGCCTCGGGGCGCGGCACCTGCGGGGTGTCGGAATCCACGATGTTCCACTTCTCGAGGTCCGACGGTCGTGGTTCCTTTTCGATCACGTCGCCCGCCGCGATGTGCAGCGCGCTCGTCCCATCCGGCAAACGGGCCTCGGCCTTCGCGCCCGCCGCGAGCAGCGCCTTCATGATCCCCGTCTCCAGGTATGCGGCCGCCACGACGAGCGGCGTGGCGCCCGTGAACGGCGTGGGGAGTGCCCACTGGGAGCCGAACCGCCGGACGGGGCTGCCTTTCGTGAGCGTCGCGTGCGGATCCGCGCCCGCCGCGAGCAGCGCCTGCACCAGCGCCAGGTCCCCGCGTAGCGCCGCTGCATGGAGCGCGGTGTAGCCGGCGCCGGCCGCGTTCGGATCCGCGCCGGCCGACAAGAGGTAGGTGGCCACCGCCGTGTGGCCGGAGAAAGCCGCCAGGACGAGGGCCGATCGGCCATCCGCGGCGGTGTCGTTCACGTTGGCGCCCGCCCGGATCAGCAGCCGCGCCGCCTCGACGCTGCCGACCTGCGCCGCGATCAACAGCGACGTGCTGCCGCCGACGCCGACCTGCCGGGCGTCCGCCATGGCCGTCTTCACCGCGCGCCGCGGCCCGCGGTCCAGCATCACCGTGACCGTGCGCGCCTCGGTACGCGCGTGCGGGTCTGCGCCGTTCTCGATTAGCACCTGGACGATGTCCGCGTGCTGGCGCGAGACGGCCCACATGAGCGCCGTCTGGTGCCGCGTGGACTCGCGCGCGTTGGCCCTCGCGCCATGCGCCAGCAGCACGCGGACCGCGTCCACGCGCCCGCTGCGCACCGCCTCCATCAGCGGCGTCACACCGGAGGCTGCCGCCGCATTGGGGTCGACGTGCCGCTCGAGCAGTAGGGTCAGGATCTCGGTGTTACCGTTGGCCGCGGCCAGATGGAGGGGCGTCACGCCCAGGTCGTTGGCCGCCGTCGCCGACGCACCGGCGCCCAGCAACACACGGACGAGCGCCGCGGAGTCGCCGTGCACCGCCCAGTGCAGCGCCGTGGCGCCGTCGCCCTCGGGACGGTTCACGTCGGCGCCCGACTTCACCAGCGCGCGCACGGTGGCGACGTCCTGCTGGCGCACCGCGTCCACGAGCGGCGTGGCCGCCAGCAGGGCCGCCATCAGCCAGGCAGTCACGCGCGGCGGCTCCTCATCCGAGGCTCAGGGCCCCGGTGCTGTTGCCGTGCTGCTCGATCCGCACGCCGAGACGGTCCAGCAGCCCGAGGTGGAAGTTCGCCAGCGGCGTGCCCTTCGCGAACCTGATATGACGCCCGCCGGCAATGCGCCCGTTCGCGCCGCCGACGACGAGGATGGGCAGGTTCTCCGGCACGTGGCCGTTGCCTTCGCTCATCCCCGCGCCGTAGACGATCGCGACGTGGTCCAGGAGCGATCCGTCGCCGTCGGGTGTCTGCCGCAGCTTCTCGACGAACTCCGAGAAGAGCGACACGTGGTAGTGGTTGATCTTCGCGCACTTCTCCATGCGGACCGGATCGCGCTGGTGGTGTGAGATCGGGTGGTGGGCGTCCGGCACGCCAATCTCCGGATAGGTACGGCCGCTGAACTCGCGCCCGATCATGAACGTGACCACGCGAGTCACGTCCCCCTGGTAGGCCAGCCACAGCAGGTCGAACATCAAGCGCGCGTGGGCCTCGAAGCTGTCGGGGACACCCGCCGGCCGTTCGAACGACGGCATCTCGGTGTTGAACGCGACGGCCTTCTGGATGCGCCGCTCGACATCGCGCACGCTCTCCAGGTAGCCCGACAGGCGCGACCGGTCCGGCGCCGAGACGCTGGCCTGCAGGGTGGCAATCTCGCCGAGCAGCGAGTCGAGGATGCTGCCCTTCTGCTGCGCGCGTGCACGACGCGCCGCCGCGTCGGACGCGCCATCGCCGAAGAGCCGCACGAAGGCGGCGCTCGGATCGTGCTCCATCGGCAGGGGAGAGGTCGGACCGGCCCAGGCGATGGTGCCCGTGTAGACGCAGCTTCGGCCGAAGTCGCAGGACGATCCGGAATCCACCGACTCGAGCGCGAGCTCCAGCGACGGCAGGGCGGTGTCCTGCCCGAGGTGCTTCGCCAGGATCTGATCGATCGACACGCCCGCGCGCAGCGTGCGGCTCGGCGTCACGTCGGTCAGGAACCGCGTGCTCGCGTCGGCGTGGTAGTTGTACTGCCGCTCCCCCGGCGGCGGAGGCGGCACGCTGTCGAGGCCGCTCACCACGAGCAGCCGGTCGCGGAACCGCTCCAGCGGCAGCAGCGTCGGCGAGAACTCGAACGTCGCGCCCTCGGCGGCGGGGAACCACTGCCCGGGAATCACCCCGTTGGGGACGTACACCGCGCCGAAGCGCGTCCGCGGCCGCGCCGCCGTTTGCTCCAGCGCGGTCAGTGCGGGGACCATCGCGTCCAGCAAGGGCAGTGGCAATGCCGCGCCGATCGAGCGGAGCACGGTGCGGCGTGACAGGGCCTTCCTGGTGATCATCATGACGCGGTCTTCCCCATCTGGAACGGCGTGCTGGTGACGATACCCCGAATCACGTCGGACCAGCGATACCCTCCCGCGGCCGCGTCGCGGGCGATCCGGCGGATGGCCGGCTGGTCGCGGTGGTCGACGAGGCGCCCGAGGGCGTAGGTGAGCAGTTTCGACACGAACGTGTGCACGTAACTGTCCTGGTGCTTCAGGACGAACGCCCGCAGGCCCGCTGCCCCGTCGATGGGCGTGCCGTCGGCGAACACCGCCGACGCGTCCACCGGCACGCCGCCGCTGGACCGGCGGAACCGCCCGATGGCGTCGAAGTGCTCGAGCGAGAACCCCAGCGGATCCATCCGCACGTGACACACCGCGCACGCGGGGTTCTGGCGATGCCGCTCCATCTGCGCGCGCATCGAGAGCAGCCGCCCGTCGTCGGTGGTCGTCTGCAGGTCGGGCACATTGGGCGGCGGCGGAGGCGGCGGCATGCCCAGCAGGCTCTCGAGCACCCAGAAGCCGCGCACCACCGGCGCCGTGCGGTCCGGGTAAGAGGTGACCATCAGCACGCTGCCCTGGCCGAGGATGCCGCCACGCACGTCATCGGTGAACGTCACCTTCCGGAGGCGCTCGCCCGTGATGCCGGAGAGGCCGTAGTGCTGGGCCAGGCGTTCGTTGACGAACGAGTAGTTGGCGGTGACGAGCTCGACGATGCTCCGATCGTCCCGCACCTGGCTCGTCACGAACATCGTCGTCTCGCGCTGGAACGCGCGGCGCAGGTTCTCGTCGAACTCCGGGAAGATGTTCGGGTCCGGCAGGAACGTCTGCGCCTTGCGGACTCCGAGCCACTGGCCGGCGAAGCTCTCGACGAGCGACGCCGAACGGCGGTCCCGCAGCATCCGCGTCACCTGCCCGGCCAGCACGGCCGGTTCGCGCAGGCGCTGGCGTTCGGCGAGGTCCAGCAGCGTGTCGTCGGGGATGCTGTTCCACAGAAAGAACGAGAGACGGGACGCGAGGTCCAGGTCGTTCAGGCGGTACACCGTGCCCGGCGCGGCTCCGGCGGGCTCGCGCTCCAGCCGGAACAGGAAGTTGAAGCTGACGAGCATCCGTTCGATGGCGGACTGGATGCCGGCCTCGAAGCCCCGTGCGGCGGCGGCCTCACGGTAGAAGGCGAGCAGCGTCTCGACTTCGTCCCGGGTCGGCGGGCGTCGATAGGCGCGGCGTGCCAGGCGCCCCAGAATCGTCGCGGCGCACGCGCGGTCGTCGGCCGGGCGAACCGGGCGGCACGTGAAGATCGTGCGGCGGCTCGGCGTATCCCCCGGCCCCGCCGCCTCGTAGGGGCCGTTGATCGTCAGGGCATCGACCGCGGCCAGCCCGTCGTATTGCTCGTCGGACCCGCGCCCGAAGTCCACCGGCAGCGGCTGTGCGACGCCCTCCGGTTCCCACGGCGTGTCCACGAACGACGCGCTGACCAGATGCGTGCCGGCCGGCACGCGCGTGCGCACCTCGAGGTTCGCGTCGGCCGCGTGCATGTAGAGCTCGTACGGCGTCTCGCCGACGATCTCGCCGTTCCAGGTGGTGGGGCCGGGCATGCCAGTGGCCTCGCCGCCGACGCGGAACCGTGTGATGCGTGCGCCGTTGACGCGAAGGTCGAGGTCCTGCGCGCGGCCCATGCCGACGATGTAGTCGTAGACCTGCCGGCGGAGGCGGATGCGGAAGGTGTAGTCGCCGTCGAGCGGGAAGGTGTGGCGCACGGCCAGCCCGCCGCGTGACCCGAAGGGCAGATCGTCGCCCATCCGGACGTCCTGTTCGAGCAGGCGCGGCACGCGATACGTGGCCGACCGGGCTGACTCGCCGATCGAGACGTCACCCACCGCCAGGCGGCTGATCTCCCGTGCCGCGGCCAGGTACCGCTCCAGGTGCGCCGGGGAGAGCGCCAGGCTCGCGGCCACGTTGTCGAACCCGTCGTCCGCCTCGTCGGGGAGCAGCAGCGACGTGGCATCGACCTCCAGGCCCAGCAGGTCGCGGATCGCGTTGCCGTACTCCGTCCGGTTCAGCCGGTGCGCCCCGACCCGGCCCGGATCTGGCCGCTCGGCGGCCGCGCGGTCCAGCGCGGCGGTGATGGTCGCCGTGACGTGGCGAAGACTGGTTGGCTCTGGACGCGGCTGCCGCGGAGGCGGCATCTGCCCCGTGGAGACCTTGTGCAGGACCTTCTCCCACAGCTCGGGGTGCGTCGCGGGCTCGCCGACGTCGGCGCCGTCGAGCGTGACGCCGCCGGCACGGAGCCGGTCGTTGTGACACGTGGTGCAGTAGGTGGTGACGAACGCGCGCGGACCGAGGTCTGGCTGCGACGTCGCGACCCGGAGTGCCGGAACGTCCGTCCCGGCGTCGCGGGCCGAGTGGGCGGAGCCGCCCAGCCCGATCAGCCCGGCCACGAAGAGCGCCATCCCCACTCGTCGGTCCCGCATCGAGTCGAAATCTACCAGAAGGGGACAGTCGCAGGTAGAATCCCCTCGTTCCGAGCGACAGGAGGTGACCCCGATGATCCGTGCACGTTTCTCAGTCCTGGCCTTGCTGCTGAGCCTGACGGCCAGCCCGGCGTCCGCGCAGGAGAACGCCAGGCTCACCGCCCAGAAAGCCGACGCGGTCCGCGGCGTGGACGAAATGGCCAAGATGGCCCAGGTGATGGTGGACTCGGTGTTCAGCTTCGGGGAGCTCGGCTTCCAGGAGGTGGAAACCTCGAAGTACCTGACCGGCCAGCTCGAGAAGTTCGGCTTCACGGTACAGCGGGGCGTGGCGGGCATCCCCACGGCCTGGGTGGCCACCTGGGGCTCCGGCAAGCCGGTGATCGCGCTGGGATCGGACATCGACGGCATTCCGCAGGCCTCGCAGAAGCCCGGCGTCGCGTACCCGGACCCGATCATCGAGGGCGCGCCCGGCCACGGCGAGGGGCACAACACCGGCATGCCGCTCCAAATCGTCGCGGCCCTGGCCGTGAAGCGCATCATGGAGCGCGACAAGCTGCCCGGGACGCTGATGCTGTGGCCCGGCGTGGCCGAGGAGCAGCTGGCGACGAAGGCCTGGTACATCCGTGACGGGCTCTTCAAGGACGTGGACATCACGATCTTCGCGCACGTCGGCAACAACCTTGGCGTGTCGTGGGGCGACGGCGGCGGCAACGGGATGGTGTCGGTGGAGTACACGTTCGAGGGCGAGACGGCCCACAGCGCGGGCGCGCCGTGGCGCGGCCGGTCGGCCCTCGACGCCGTGGAGCTGATGAACGCCGGCTGGAACTACCGCCGCGAGCACCTGCGCCTCTCGCAGCGCTCGCACTACGTCATCACCAACGGTGGCGACCAGCCCAACGTCGTCCCCCGCAACGCCAGCGTCTGGTACTACTTCCGCGAGAACGACCAGGAGCACATCAAGGAGCTGTGGGACATCGGCAACAAGATGGCCGAGGGCGCGGCGCTGATGACCAACACGAAGTGGACCTCGCGCATCCTCGGCACGGCCTACCCGCAGCACATGAACAAGACGGTGGCCGAGGTGATGTACGAGAACATCAAGAAGGTCGGACTGCCGACGTGGAGCGACGCCGACCAGACGCTCGCGAAGGCCCTCCAGAAGGAGCTGGGCAACCCGCGGCAGGAAGGCCTGGCCACGAAGCTCGGCGAGCTGCAGGGCCCCACACGCATCGAGGACAACTACGGCGGCGGCTCCGACGACATCGGCGACATCTCGTGGAACGTGCCCACCGTGACACTGCGCTACCCGGCGAACATCCCGGGCCTGCCGGGCCACAACTGGTCCAGCGCGATCGCCAGCGCCACGCCCATCGCGCACAAGGGCGTCGTGGCCGGCGCGAAGGTGATGGCGATGACCGTGCTCGACTTCATGTCGCGGCCCGAGCTGGTGCAGCAGTCGTGGGACTACTTCAGGAACGTGCAGACCAAGGACCGGAAGTACATCCCGTTCATCACGAAGGACGATGCGCCCGCGACGCACCTGAACGCGGACATCCTCGCGAAGTACCGCGAGCAGATGCGGAAGTACTACTACGACCCGACGAAGTACTCGACCTATCTGGAGCAGCTGGGCATTCAGTACCCGACGATCAGAAAGTGAAAAGAGAAAAGAGAAAAGTCAAAAGAGAGAAGTGAGAAGTGAATCAGGCGCGGGCTACTGACCGGTCAGCGCCAGAACGGCGTACGCGGTCGCCGCGTCGTTCATGAACCGCGCCGGGTCGGAGGCGGGATCGCGCTGCTTGTTGAGCGAAGTTGCCCGCCACCGGCCCGACGCGTCCTGGTGCGCGCCCAGCCAGGCGAGCCCACGCGCCAGCGCCGGCTGCAGGGCGGTCCCGCCCGCGTGCTGGAGCGCGATCACGGCCAGCGCCGTGGCATAGCCGTCCGACGCGGTGTCGAGCGGCGTCTTGTCCACGCGCGCGAACTCGCCCAGACCACTCAGGCTCCACCCGCCATCGGCGTACTGCAGCCTGGCCACGGCGTCGGCAGTGGCCTGCCGTTGCGCCGGCGTGACCGTGCCTCCGAGCCGGCCAGCCGCGGCCATCATGGTCAGCCGGTTGAAGAGGTTCTGTCGGTCGAAGTTTGACGTGATGTACGTGCGCAGCCGTGACAGCCCCGCCTGGGCGTCCGGGCTGTCGGCATAGCCACCCGGCGCCGCGCTGACGGCGGCGATCGCCATGGCCGCCCCGAAGTACGGCGCGCCGTCGGACTCCCAGGGCTCGAGGTGGAAGTTGAGCCACGCCCACGCCCCGTCGAGCGGGCCGGTCTTCATCTGCAGCGCCCACATGTGCGCGAACGCCGTGCGCGTCTCGTCGGTCAGCGCGCCCGTCTGCGCATCACGGCTCGAGAGCACCAGGGCGTTCAGCACCGACTCCGTCCCGCGGGACTCGCTGGTCTTGGGGATGCCACGTGTCTGATCGGGATAGAACGGCGCCACCTCGTCCCAGCGGCGGACGCGGGCGCTGACGTTGTCGAAGAGCCTGCGCGCCGGGAGCGGTGCCGCGGCTTCCTGGAGCGCGCGACCGAGCGCCGGGCGCGCCAGCACGTAGGGCGCGACTGTGTGACACGACACGCAGAACGTGCCGTGGTCGCGCTGGGCCGCGGGCCAGGTCGCCCACCAGTCCATCTGCGAATCGAGGTAGGCCGCGGCCCCCTGCGGGTTCCAGACCACGGCGGGGCTGGCCCGGAGCCCGGCCGCGAGCGCCAGCCCGAGGCACACGACGCCGACACTGCATGGGATCAACCGTGCACGCTGCATGTCGCCGATACTACGTCGTTTTCGCCCGATCGGGTGCAGGCACCACCCCCGGCTACGGCACCACCACCACGGCCTCGTTCGAGGCCGGGCCCGTGCCAAACGAGTTCCTGGCTCGGACGCGCACGTAATACGTGCCCGGCGGCACGTTCGCCACAAACGTTGTGTCGAGCACGCCGGTGTCCACCACTCCGAGGTTCGATTGCCCCGGGCTGGTGCCGGCCTCGATCACATACGACTCTGCGTTGCCGGCAGCGGCCGTCCACGCGAGGGACACCGCGCCGCCCGTCACGACGGCGCCGAGCCCGTCGGGCGCGGCCGGAGCCGCCGGCGACGCTGGGATCGTGAGGATGACCTCACTCGACGAGGCGCCTTCGACCCCCGCGACGACGGCGCGCACGCGCACGTAGTACGTCCCCGGCGCCAGGCCCCCGGCGGCGCCGGTCGATGGTACGGCGAAGCGGCCCACGTTGCTCGCTCCAACCGACGTCCCCGCTTCGACGATGTACGACGAGGGTGCCGTGCCGACGGGGGGGGCCCATGCGAGCGTCACCAGCGTGCCCGTGACCCGTGCACGCACGGCCGTGGGCGGGCCCGCACCCGGCAGGGGGAACACGGCGAGGTTCAGAAGCCGGCGCGTGTCCGACCGCGTGAAACTGCCTCCGACGACCAGCAGATCCGGAAAGCCGGCGAGCAGCGAGACCTCCGCCGGGCCCCCGTTATCATCGAGCGGCGGGTTCCAGGGTAGTAGCCCGGACTGTGGAGAATAGGCGAACACGCTGCGCCACTCGTTGGACTGTACGAAACGCCCGCCAACGAAGAACCGTGAGCCCAGGCTCGCGATCGCGCGCGCGCTGAACGTGGAGAAGGGCAGCGCCAGCGGAAGAGGCGCTCCGCTCGCCGAGACGAGGCCAAAGCCCTGTCGGTCTTCACCATGGAGCGTCGTGAACGGGCCCACGAGCCCGATGGTGGAACCCGCGACCGCAACACCGCTGACGCCGAAATTCGCGCCGGGATCCCAGGGCAGCAGGGCGTCCGACCCGAGGGAGTAGGCCGCGCCTCCGCCTCGGGGGCCGCCCGCCACGGCGGTGAATCCTCCAGCGGTGAGGAGCGCGCCATTGGCGACGGCCAGCCCGACGACTGCACCGTCCGGCACGGGCAGCCACGCCGTAGGCCCTCCCGTCGAAAGGTCGATGCCGGCGAGGTACGGCCGCGAGTACCCACTCACCACCCGGAACTCGCCCCCGATGAACAGCCGGTCAGCCGTCGCCGCCAGCGCGTTCACCCACCCATCGCGCAGCGGCCGCCACGGAATCAACGCGCCAGTCGCCGTCGAGACAGCGGCAACACCCCACTGCGGTGCCCCGTTGACTTCAGTGAACCGGCCGCCGACGACCAGCACATCGCCGACGACCGCCAGGGCCGTCACCGTGTTGTCGACACTCGGGGCGAACGCCGTAGGCCGCCCGGATCGCAGATCGATGGCACACACGTTCTGCCGGGCCACGCCGCCGGCCGACTTGAACGTCCCGCCGAACGCCACGCGATCCGACGAGATGGCGATCGCCGTGACCGATGCGTCGGTCAGGACGCTCCACGACCGAGGCAGCCCTGAACCGGCGTCGAACGTGAGGACTTCGTTCGTGGTGGTGCCGACGAATCGATTGACCGACACGGCCAGGATGCCGGCGCCGATCTCCATCGCCCGAATCGAGCCGTTGGCGATCAGCGGTGGGCCGATCGTGGCGCCGGACTCGGGATCGAGCGCACGCAGGCTGGCGAACGTCGACACGTAGACCCGCGTGGGGGACGCGACCAGGCCGCTCACGGGGAGCAGGGCGTCGGGTATCGCCCAGGGGAGGCGCAGCCCCGTGGCAATCGAGATCGCCACACCGGCCGACTGGAAGTTGGCCAGACGACCCGCAGCATACAGCCTGTCGCCGCTGGCCGCGATGGCGTCCACGGTGGTCAGTTCCGGCAGTACCGTCGACAGGAGCGCGCCGGTCGCGGCGTCGATGGCCGCGAATCCCGATCGTGGAACGCCGTTCAGCGCGGTGAAGCGCCCGATGGCATAGAGCACGCCCTGGTGCACGAGCAGTCGGGTCACTTCAGGGGTGCCGTTGCTGTTCGCCACGGTGACGTTCCAGGGCAACAGGGTGCCCGTCACCGGGTCCACGGCGGCCACTGCCGTCCTGGGCATGCCATTCACGGTGAACAGCGTGCCGCCGATGAAGAGGCGGGTGCCGTCCGTGGCGAGACTCCGGAGACTGCCGAACACGTCCACGAAGAAGCCGGTGTCGATCCGGCCATCGGCGTCCAGGCGGGCTATGGAGAGGGTGTCGGAACCTCGCCGAATCTGGCCGCCGATGATCCAGCCCCCGGCAGGCAAGGCAGCCACGGTGTCGACGCTTCCCCCGAAGCCCGAGGCGGCGACGGCGGAGGGGGCGTCCACCACGAAGGCCGCGAACGGACCGGTGCCGGGGCCCACATAGGAGAACGCCCCGCCGACGTACAGAGTGTTCCCATGCCGCGCCACTGCTTCGACACGGCCGGCCGGTCCCCACGAGTCGAGCGGGATGGTCTCCGGCAGCGGCTGCGCCAGCGTGCCGGACGGCGCCGAGAGCGCGATCGCCACGCAGACGCGTCCGGCCCACAGCATCGAGCGACTGGTCATGCGCGGAGTCTAGCACCCGGTCGCGAATGCGATGGGCGCATGATCATGCGCCCATCGACGAGTGGTAACGTAGCCAGCGACCGGAGGAACTGATGACGCGCACCGCCATCGTCGTGACGCTCGCCGTGCTGTGCTGGTCTCTCGCACCCGTCGCGCAGCGCAAGCCGCGCGAGCACGACCTGAAGCTGCCCATCGGCGGCACGCCAGGCGCGCTCAACGCCATCACCGACGTCGCCGGCGTCGAGGTCGGGCAGACGACGCTCGTGTCCGGCAGCGGCCCGCTAGTGGTGGGCAAGGGTCCCGTCCGCACCGGCGTCACCGTCGTCCACCCGCGCGGCAAGGCCAACCCGGACCCCGTGTTCGCGGCGTGGTTCACGCTGAACGGCAACGGCGAGATGACCGGCACCACCTGGGTCCAGGAAAGCGGCCTGCTCGAAGGGCCCGTGGCCATCACGAACACGCACAGCGTCGGGGTGGTGCGTGACGCCATCATCCAGTGGGAAGTCCAGCAGAAGAACGCGCTGCAGCCCTGGTGGCTCCCCGTCGTCGCCGAAACCTACGACGGATCGCTGAACGACATCAGCGGCTTCCACGTCAAGCCGGAGCACGTGTTCGCGGCCATGGACAACGCCACCGGCGGGCTGCCGCAGGAGGGAGCGGTCGGGGGCGGCACGGGCATGATCTGCCACGGCTTCAAGGGCGGCATCGGCACGGCGTCGAGGAGGCTGACGGCCGATCAGGGCGGCTACACCATCGGCGTGCTCGTGCAGTGCAACTACGGCGTGCGGCGCGATCTGCGGATCGCGGGCGTGCCGGTCGGCGAGGAGATCCAGGACCTCACCGCGTGCATCGCCAACGACCGCCCGCTGCCCGCGGACGCACCGCGCCGGCGCTGCGACACGCCGGCCGCACCGCCACAGGACGAGCGCGAGCAGGGCTCGATCATCGTGGTCGTCGCCACCGACGCGCCGCTGCTGCCGCATCAACTGAAGCGCATCGCCACGCGGGTATCGGTGGGCATCGGCCGCCAGGGCGGCTTTGGCGGCAACGGCTCGGGCGACATCTTCATCGCGTTCTCCACCGCCAACCCGCGCGCGTGGCACGACGATGTGCCGGTGCGCGACGTGAAGATGCTGCCCAACGATCGCATCACGCCGCTCTTCCAGGCGACGGCCCAGGCCACGGAGGCCGCGATCACCAACGCCCTGCTGGCCGCGGAGACCACGACGGGTGCCAACGATCTGCGCGTGTACGGGATGCCGGTCGATCGCATGCTGGCTGCCATGAAGAAGTACGGCCGCCTGCCGGCACGATAGAATTCGTCGCCATGCGCACACGTGTCGTCCGCACCCTGGCCGCAGCGCTCCTTCTGATGCCGCCGGGCGTCTTCGCCCAGGTGCCGGCATCGCCGCCACAACCACTGCCACCGGGCCAGACAGACGACCCGTTCCCCGGTCCCATTGCCGCCACTGAGGGTGTGATCCGCGTGAGCGTCCAGGAGTTCGCCTCGCTCCCCGACATCGACGGGGTGGCCGCGCGCATGATGAACCTGGTCGACGAGCCCGGCACGAAGCGGCTGTTCGTCAACGACATGCGCGGGCCGCTGTACAGCGTCAGCTACGACGGCCGGACGGTCGCGCTCTACCTCGACGTGAACGCGCCGACGTGGGGACACCCCGTGCAGTCCACGGGCCGAGAGCGCGGGTTCCAGAGCGTCACGTTCCACCCCCAGTTCGGGCAGCCGGGCACGCCTGGCTTTGGCCGGTTCTACACCTACCTCGACACCACCAACATGGGACCCATGCCGGACTTCCTGCCGGCCGGCGGCGACAAGCCCACGCACGATACGGTGCTGCTCGAGTGGACCGCGAAGACGCCGGGCGCGGCTACGTACGACGGCGGCCCGCCGCGCGAGGTGTTCCGCCTCCGCCAGCCTTTTGCGAACCACAACGCCGGTCACATGGCCTTCAACCCGAACGCCCGGCCCGGCAGCCCGGAATTCGGCCTGCTCTACATCGGCGTCGCTGACGGCGGCAGCGGCGGCGATCCCTTCAACATGGCGCAGAACCTCGGGTCGGCCTTCGGCAAGGTGTTCCGCATCGATCCGCTCGGCCGCAACAGTCGGAACGGGCAGTACGGGATCCCGGCAGCCAACCCCTTCGTGACGACTCCTGGCGCACTGCCCGAGATCTACGCCTACGGCCTGCGCAATGGGCAGCGCTTCGCATGGGATCCGAAGAACAACAACCTCTTCCTCGCCGACATCGGCCAGAACATCGTCGAGAAGGTGACGCTGGTGCCGGCCGGCGCGAACCTCGGCTGGAACGTCTGGGAAGGCAGCTATCGCTTCATCAGCCGGCAGGCCGTCGCCGCCGAGGGCCGGCGCGGCGACCCGAAGGTCACCTATCCCGTTGTCGAGTACGGACAGATCGATCCGCTGCTCCAGCCGCAGGCGGCCGCCAACGGCGTGATCGTGTATCGGGGAACCCAGGTGCCGCAGATCGCGAACCGGGTGCTCTTCACGGACATGCCGAGCGGGGAGATCTTCTACTTCAGCGCGGACACGCTGCCGCAGGGCGGGCAGGACCCGATTCGCCGCGTCCTCATCAAGGGGAGCGGCGCCGACCGCACGGTGCTGCAGGTGATTCAGGAGACGAACGCCGCGCAGGGCAAGAAGCCAGCCACGCGCGCCGACCTGCGATTGTCGATGGGCGCCGACGGCCGGGTGTTCCTGCTCAACAAGGGCGACGGCACGATTCGCGTGCTCGCGCCCTGACGCGCGTTTCGACAGCGCCGGCGCGCGGCGTTGTCGCGTCAGGGGTAGTGCCCGTCCGCCGCCTGCTACAGGTGTGCGGTCAGGACGGGATGCACGCGTCGTCCCGCGGCCAGCGACGACAGCACGACGTCCGGCGTCACCGGCGTGCGCTGGAACATCTCGTATCCGATCGCGTCGCCGATGGCCGCCAGCACGGCGCCGAACCCCGCGCCCACGGGCGGTTCACCAACACCGCGTGCACCGATGGGCCCGTCCGGATCGCGGATGTCGAGGGCGTCGGAGCGCAGGCCCTCGGCCGGCACGTCCAGGATGGTGAGCGGGCGGACGTGGTGGAAGCGCCGGGTCATGGGCATCCCGTAGTGCGCGTCGAACGTCCAGCGCTGCGTGAGGGCATGGCCGATGCCCATGCAGCTGCCGCCCAGCACCTGTCCCGACAGGCTGCGCGGGTTGATCACGCGGCCGACATCGGCCACGGCGGTGTAGTCCAGCAACGTGACGACGCCGGTCTCGACATCGACCTCGACCTCCGCGAACCCGATGACGTACGAGTGGGTGCTGCCCTCGTGTGGGTAGGTGTCCTTCGCCACGCCCATCAGCCCGAGGCCCGCGAGCGCGGTGGCCGAGGCCTTCGTCATCGGGTGGATGTCCGCCGGCAGCTCGTGGCCGTCGAAGGCGCCACCGAGCGCGATGGCGCGAGCGGCCGCCTGTGCCAGGTCCAGTCCGCGGGAAGGCGCGCCTTGCCGGAACACGCGGCCGCCGCCCACGTCGTAGTCCTCCGGCGCGCCGCCCAGGTCGCGGGCGGCGATGGCCTGGAGCTTCCGCTTCGCGTCCATGGCAGCCGCGTGGTTCGCGCGCGTCATCGCCTGGATGGTCTGGCTGCCGTCTGACGTGCACGTCCACGGAACGTGGCGCGCCGTATTGCCGAACACCACCTCGACGCGCTCCCACGCCATGCCCAGCGCGTCCGCGACCACGCGCGCCGTGTCGATCACCGAGTGCGTGCCGTGGTTGCCGATCCCCGACTGCACGTACAGCCTGCCGTCCGGACGGATCGTGAGCAGTCCGTCGTAGCCGACGGAGTAGCCGCCGCTGTAGGGGCTCACGGCGACGCCCACGCCGCGGACTTTCGAGCCGCGCCGCTGCCCGCTCCGTGCCTTGCGCGCGGTCCAGTCGAAGGTAGCGGCCCCCTTGTCCAGCGCCTCGCGGACGAAGGCGCTCGTCACGTGGCTGCGCTGACCCTTGTCGTCCGGCGGACCGAACGGGGCCACGCCGGCTGGCGCGTTCACCCTGTGGAGCTCCACCTGGTCGAGCTTCAGCGTGCGCGCCGCCTTCGCCAGGATCGGCTCCATGATCGCGTTCTGCTGCATGCCGCCGGGTGAGCGCTGGTAGGTGCGCGGTGGCGTGTTCGTCAGCACCGAGATGCCGCGGAACCGCATCGCTTCGGGCTGGTAGGCGAGCGAGCAGATGCTGGCGGCCGAATCGTGGTCGTACTGCTTCTCGTAGGGCCCGTTGTCCTGGACGATGAAGAGATCCACGGCCGTCAGGCGGCCATCGGCCCTGAAGCCGGCCTTCACGCGCGCGAGCAGGCCGGGCCGCGCGCGGCCGATGAAGAGCTCCTCCTCGCGGCTGATGCGCATCATCACGGGCATGCCGGTCTTCTTCGCCAGCAGGGCGGGAATCGCCATGCTCTGCGCGCCGGGAATCTTGCTGCCGAAGCCGCCGCCCGTGTACTCGCTGATTACGACCACGTCGGCGGCCGGGATGCCGACCCACTGCGCGGCCATCTCCACGGTCTGCGCCACGCTCTGGGTGGAGCAGTGCAGGTGGAGCCTGCCGTTCTGCCAATAGGCCATGGCCGAGCGCGTCTCGAGCGGCATGTGGCCCGACGACTGGGTCATGAACGTCTCGTCGAGGACGAGCGCGGCGCTGCCGAAGCCCGCGTCCACGTCGCCGTACTGCCACGAATCCCCCGCCTCGCCCATGGGCATCGAGCCCTCGGGGGCCGAGTCGAAGTCCGCCGCCGACCACTTGATCGTCTTCACCTCCTGGCCGACGTAGGCGTTGCCCTCCACCCGCGCGTTCGGGCCCGACGGCCGCAGGCTGTCCAGCGGATCGACGACGAACGGCAGCGGTTCGAGGTCCAGGCGGATGCGATCGATGGCCTCGGCCGCGGTGAGCTCGTCCACAGCGGCGACGGCGAGGATGGGCTCACCTTCGTAGACGGGCTCGTCGGTCAGCGCCACCTCCGGCCGAAGCACGATGGCATCGTCTCGTCCCTTGAGCGCGGGTGGCGCGACCGCGGGAAGATCGCTGGCGCGGAGGATGGCCTTCACCCCCGGCATCGCCAGGGCCTCGCGCGCGTCCACGCCGAGGACGCGACAGTGGGGCCTCGGGCTCGGCAGCAGCTTGCAGAAGAGCATCCCCTCGGCGCGGAAGTCCTCCGCGTACTTCGCGCGGCCCGTGACCTTTGCGACCAGATCCGCCGTGCTGTAGTTTCGCCCGATCAGCGTGTCCTCGGCCACGGGGCCTCCTCTGGCGCGACAGTATAGCGCCGGCACGTGTCACGGGTCAGGCACCATGACAGTCGATTTCGCTGCAGATTCTGCGCAGGTAGCAGCAACTGCGGCAGAATCGCGCGTCACGGTGCCTGGCCCCGTGTGGGGGGGGCCAGGACCAGGACCTCGGCCGGGGCCAGGGGCTGGACCGAGACGAACGCCGGCTCACGGTCGTCTCGCCGTCCGCGCACGTGCACACGCGCGCCCACGGGATGGGGGCCGCCAAAGGATCCGGGAGCGGCCGCCTGGGCCGTGTTGGCGACCACTTCGAACTCGTCGCCCGCTGCCCACAGCTCGGACGCCACGATCACGTCGCCGCCGCGCGACGCCTCGCCGTTGGGGTTCACCACGACGAGCACTTCGGTGGTGTCGAGCAGCCGTGACCACGCCACGAGTTCGCCCGCCGTCGGCAGCGAGAAGGGCGCGTCGAAGACCCGGGTCTGCCGCTGGTACTGCCGGCCGATCCGCAGCGCCGGATGTGCCGCCCGTACGGCGCACAATGCCGCGATGCGCCGGTAGGCGGGACTATCCGTGTCGAACGCGTGCGCGCCAAAGGTGCCGAACGGGCCAAAGCCCGGCAGCGTGTCGTCGGTCTCGGTCACCTGCGTCGCCAGGTCCCGGTCGTGCGGCGCCCGGGGATGCTCCGGCCCGAACATCGCTTCCCGCAGGAACCGATCGCCGAAGTTGCCGCCGTCGTTCCAGCCTTCGTCCCGCAGGAACCGCAGCTGACTCTGGCCCGGTCCGGCGAAGGCCTGCTCGCTGCCGTAGTAGACGCACGGAATGCCGAGCGTGAAGAGCTGGAACGCGGTGGCCACCGCCACCTGGTGATCCTTCACCGCCGAGGCATCGGCGATGTCCGCGGAGAAGCGCACCTTGCTGCCGAACACATGATCGTGGTCGTCGAGGATCGAGACGTGCCGATCGCCCAGCGCGCGATGGGACTCGAAGCCGGCGCTCGCTTCCTCGAACTGCCGGAAGTAGTCGGCGGCCGGCTGCAGGCCCTTGGCGACGCCGTGCAGCGTCAGGCGGGCGCTCCCGATGTCGAGGGCGGCGCTCAGGTTGCGGCGGAGGATCGCCAGGTGATCCAGCACGAAGTCCTGGAAGCGATCGCCGCCGGCGATCTCGCCGACGAGCAGGAAGTTGCGCTTGCCGATCCGATCCGTGAACTCGCGGATCGCACCGCAGAAGTTGCGCGTCTCCTCGAGCGACATGTGCTTGACGGTGTCGATCCGGAAGCCGTCGCAATCGCTGGTCGCAATCCAGTACTTGTAGCAGTCGACCAGTGCGCTCAGGGTGCCGGTGGAATCGAGCGCAAGGTCCTTCAGCGCGAAGAAATCCGTCCGCTTGTGCTCGGCATGCGGGTTCTCGATGTCGTCTCTGCCCAGCGATCCGGCGCCCGCGCGCGTATAGCGATCCTCGCGGCGCAGATCGAGCGGCCACACTGCATCGTGCGGCCCGGTCCCCGCCGTGGCCACGCCCGCCTGCCGCTCGTCGCGCCACGCCAGGCCCCAGCCGGCCGCGTCGGTGTCGTGAGGGTTGCCGTAGAAGTTCGGGAACCCGAGGAACGGCGGCTCGTTCCGCGCGTGTGCGGGCGCATGGCCTGGAGGCACGTACCCCCAGTTGTCCCCTGTGTGATTGAGGATGATGTCCAGGATGATGCGCATGCCGCGCTGGTGTGCGGCGTCCACCAGGTCCAGCAGCTCCGCCCTGGTGCCGAATCGTGGATCGACCTCCAGGAAGTCCTGGATCCCGTAGCCGTGGAACGTGTCGAGCCTGGCCCGCTGCTTGAAGACAGGCCCGATCCAGAGGGCCGTGACGCCGAGCCCGCCCAGGTAGTCCAGCCGACCGCGGATGCCCGCCAGCGTGCCGCCCTGCCAGGCACGCCCCGACGTCGCCCACTCCCGCCAGTTGATGTCGGGTCGGCTCTCCGCGGTTCGCAGCTCGACGATGCGCGCGCGGGTGAGCAGGGGACGGCTGGGCTCGCGGCCATCGCTGAAGCGGTCCGGCAGGAGGAAGTAGAGCACCTCGTCCCGCCAGTCGGCGGGTGACGGCGTGTAGCCCTGGTGGGCGACGGCCCGCGCGAGCAGCGCGCGCACCTCGGCCAGCGTAGCGGGACGGACTGCCTCGAGCAGATTGCGAACAGGCATGGCGGATCCTCCGTTCGGTGGTGCACCCCACCGTTCGTGAGACGAGTGAGAGGACGCCGGGGTCACCGATCTTCGCGCCTTGGCCGAACGGGAGTCAAGGTGAGGCGGCCGCTCGAACGCGATTACCCGCCGCTCGAGCCGCACGGCCGAACGGCGGCCGCCGGCGCCCCGTCGAAGCCGGCATGCACACACACATGCGATCGCTCACCCTCGTCCTGCCGGCAGCCGGGCTGGCATACGCGTTGGCCCTCGGCGCGGCCGTGACCGTCGCGGCGCAGGGCACCCCGACGTCGTCAGCCGTGGGCCCCACGTCGGCCACTTTCCCGTCCGCGCGCTTCGACATGGAGGTGCGCTCGGATTTCTTCACGGGGTTCAGCGGCAACGCGGAACGCCTGGCTCGCGGCATGGCGCGAACCGAAGCGGTGCTTGCTGCGGAGCCGGACCATGCAGAGGCCCTCGTCTGGCATGGATCGGGCCTCATGTTCGCGTCCGGGCGGGCGTTCCAGGCAGGCGACACCGCCGGGGGCATGGAGTTGTTCGGCCGCGGCCTGGGCGAGATGAACAAGGCGGTGACGCTTGCCCCGGACCACGTGGGTGTGCGGGTGCCACGAGGCGCCACCCTTTTCGAGTCCACGCGTTTCATGCCGGCGGCGCAGGCCGAGCCGCTGCTGCGGCTGGCGGTCAGCGACTACGAGCGCGCCCTGGCGATCCAGCAGGCCGCTTTCGGCAACCTCAGCAGTCATGCCCGCGGCGAGCTGCTGTTCGGATTGGCCGACGGCTACGCGCGCCTGGGCGAGCCCGGGACGGCACGCACGTTCTTCCAGCGGATGACGGAGGAGGCCGGTCCGTCGCCTCGGCGTGACTATGCCGCCGCGTGGATCGCTGGCCGTGCGCCCGGGACGGTGCCGTCCTGCGGCCCCTGCCACAGCGGCAAGTAGGAGGCAGGAGGCAGGAGGTAGGAGGCAGGAGGCAGGAGGTAGGAGGCAGGAGGTAGGAGGCAGGAAGCAGGAAGCAAGCAGCAGAATGCAGGACGCCGGAAGCCGGAGTTCGCTACCTCCTACCTCCTACCTCCTGCCTCCTCCTCGGACTACAATGCGGCGCGAGAGGGGTTCTCGCATGAAGATGCCGCGCCGTCGTCCCGTTACCTTCGCGTCCGCCGCCCTGCTGGCCCTTGGTGTCGCCGCTGCCGTCGCGCAGCAGCCCGCGCAGGGACCGCCCCGCGGCTCGTCGGGGCCGCCCGAGCACGCCAAGGTGACGCCCATCAACAACCTGCCCAACCCCTACGAGACCGTCCGCAACTGGGGCACGCTGCCCGACGGGCGCAAGTGGGGCTCGGTGAGCGCCGTCAACGTCGACATCGACGGCACGTCCATCTGGGCAGGCGACCGGTGCGGCGCCAACTCCTGTGCGGGCTCGAAGGTCGATCCCATCGTCAAGCTCGACCCGTCGGGCAAGGTCGTGAAGAGCTTCGGCGCCGGGCAGATCCTCTGGCCGCACGGCATGGACGTGGACAGGCAGGGGAACGTGTGGGTGGTGGACGCCCGGTCGGCGACCGACGCGGAGCTGAAGCAGTTTCCAGACGCCGCCGGCAAGGGGCACACCGTGACGAAGTTCAGTCCCGACGGCAAGGTGCTGCTCGTGCTCGGCACGGCGGGCAAGGCCGGGAACCCGCCCGAGGCGTTCACCGAGCCCAACGACGTGGTCATTGCCCCCGACGGCAGCATCTTCGTCGCCGAGGCGCACAACGCGCAGTTCCTCGACCAGAACCCGCCGAACGGCATAGGCCGGATCTCGAAGTTTTCGCCCGATGGCAAGTTCATCAAGACCTTTGGCTCGTACGGCTACGGCCCGGGGCAGTTCCGCGGCCCCCACGCGATGGCCTTCGACTCGAAGGGGCGCCTGTTCGTCGCGGACCGCGGCAACCGCCGCATCCAGATCTTCGACCAGGAGGGCAAGCACCTGGATACCTGGTACCAGTTCAGCCGCATCAGCGGGCTCGCCATTACCAGGGACGACACGATCTACGCCATCGACTCCGAGTCGGACGACAACTACAACCCGGGGTGGCGCAAGGGCCTCCGCGTGGGCAGCGCGCGGACCGGCGAGGTGTGGTACTTCGTGCCGGAGCACGTGTCGAGGCAGGCCTCGGGCATGGGGGGCTATGGATCGATGGGCGAGGGCGTCACCGTGGACGGGCAGGGTAACGTGTACGCGGGCGAGGTCGGCCCGATCCAGGGGCTCACGAAGTTCATCCCGCGACTGAAGCGGTAGCGGCGCGGGTCGGCCGCGCGACTGGGAGGTGACGTGTGAGACGCATGGTTCTCGGGCTCCTCGGCGTCGTCTGCGCCGCCGCCGCGCTGGTGGCGCAGTCGAAGATCAATCCCACGGACCCGCAGCCGACCTGTGCGATGTGTCCCGGCTACTACATCCCGGCGAGTGAGCTGCAGGCCTACACGAAGAAGGCCGTCGCGGAGAAACTCACGGACCAGCAGGTGCGCGACGTGGAGATCGGGAAGGCACACGTGGGCATCGGCATGGTGCACCGCGGGAAGCTCGACGCGCCGCTCCCGGACTCGGTGGCCGAACACGACCTGGTCAGCGAGGTGTATTACATCCTCGACGGATCCGCCACGCTGGTCCTCGGGCCCGACATCACCAACCGGCAGCGGCGGCCCGCCACGCTCCAGACCGTCCGCGAGTTCAACGGGCCCGGGAACAACGGGTCGGAGATCCGGAACGGCGTGGCCCACCAGATCAAGGCGGGCGACGTTGTCGTGATCCCCGCGGGCACGGGCCACTGGTTCACGAAGATCGACGACCACATCGACTACCTGATGGTCCGTATCGATCCCGACAAGGTGACGCCGCTCAAGGACGAGGCCGCGTCCAAGGCGTACCTGTCGAAGCCCGCACGGGGCGGAGGGCAGTAGGCAACCGCATTCGATGTGAGGTGCCACGTGGCTTCGATCAGCATTACCGAACGCCGTGTCGGCGACGTGACGATTCTCGAGCTCGACGGCCGCCTGATTCTCGAGGAAGGGGAAATTCCACTGCGCGACGCCGTCGATCGGCTCGTGGCCGAGGGGCGCGTCAGGATCGTGCTCGACCTGCAGCGCGTGACGCGCCTCGACAGCGCCGGGATCGGGATGCTGGTGTGCAAGTACCTGACGGCGTTCCGAAAGGGCGGGCGGGTAACGCTGCTGCACACGACGCCCCGGACCGATCAGTTGCTGCATCTGACCAAGCTGTTGTCGGTCCTCGAGGTCTTCGACTCGGAGGACGAGGCGATTCGGAGCTTCGGACCGGCGTCCCCATGACCATTGGTGCCGAGCTGCGGCAGGCCAGGGAACAGCGAGGCATCTCCTTCGCGACCTGTCCGAGCGTACGAAGGTCCGTACTTCGGCGCTGCATGCGATCGAGGCCGATGACTGGCAGCACCTGCCAGGTGGTGTCATCACCCGAGGGTTCCTGAAGTCGTACGCGCGGGAGGGCCCCGTGCTGGGTCTCGGTGACGCTGGTCCTGCGCATCGGCATTCCTGCGAACCTGAGCGTGTCCATCAATGACCGGCCGGTCCGGCCCTTTCCGAGGCCGGGCACGCCCGTCACGCTCCGGATCACACCCGCGAACTACCGCGATCTGGTCGGTCAGTAGGGCCACGGGCGAGCGCCCCCGTCACTTCCTCAGGCGGAGCGCGACCAGCGACCCCGGATGCGTGGGGCTCCCCACCTGCACGACGATGTACTGCGCGCCCTGATGCAGGTAGCCCATCATGCCGTATTGACCCGGCGCCGGCAGCTTGACGGTGCCCATCCGCCGGCCGGTCCGCTTGTCGATCGCGTACAACACCGCATCGCCTCCGGGTGCGGAGATGAGCAGCGTCTTCGTGGGCATCATCACCGCGTGCCCCATCTGTCCCGTGGGGGGCAGGTTCAGCCCGCGCAGAGCGGGATGGTTCCGGATGTGTTCCGGCGTATCGCCGTTCGGAATCTCCCAGAGGAACTCGCCGGTGGTCATGTCGATGGCGATGATCCGGCTGTAGGGAGGCTTCCAAATCGGTAGTCCGTCCGGCCCGCGGAGGTCACCCCGATTGGCCACCACCCAGCGTGCGACCGTCCGGCCCGTGGTCTTGGGATCGTCGGCCTCGTCCATCTGCGTGCCCGGCACCATGTTCTCGGACCGGCACAGCCGCTGCGTCGTGACGAACAGCACGCCGGTCTCGGGATCGGCGACGGTCGGGCCATTGATGTTGCTCGCGCCCGCGGGGCAACTGACGAAGGATCGCAGGCCCGATGGATGTCCCACCTGGATCGGTGGGTTGAAGAGCGGGCCGATCTTGTAGCGCTTCACGATCTCCATCGCCTGCCGGCGCAACTCGGGCGTGAAGTCGATCAGTGTGTCCTCGGTGAGATCCTGGATCTCGAGCGGCTTCGGCCTCGTCGGGAACGGTTGGGTCGGGGACAGGATCTCGCCCGGAAGGTCCGACGCGGCCACGGGGCGCTCCTCGATCGGCCAGATGGGCGTTCCCGTCTCGCGATTGAACGTGTACGCGAAGCCCTGCTTGGTCGTCTCGACGACGATGGGCGTCGGTCGCCCGTCGATGGTGACGTCCAGCAGGACCGGCGCGTTGGGGTTGTCGAAGTTCCAGATGTCGTGGTGGACCATCTGGAAGTGCCAGGCGCGCCGTCCGGTCTTGACCTCGAGCGCCAGCAGGCTCGTCCCGAACAGGTTGTCGCCCGGGCGGAAGCCGCCGAAGAAGTCGATGGTCGGCGGGTTGGTGGGGATGTAGACGAGCCCTCGTTCGGGATCGGCGGACATCGGCGCCCACGACGACACGTCGCCGGTGCGTTTCCACGCGTCGTTCTTCCAGGTGTCGTGCCCGAACTCTCCCGGCCTCGGGATGACGTGGAACTTCCACATCGGCTGTCCCGTGCGGGCGTCGTAGGCCAGGATGTCCCCGGGAATGTTCTCGATGCGCGTCTGGTAGTAGCCCTGCTCGTGCACGTTGCCGACGACGATCACGCCGTTGACGACGATGGGTGGCGATGAGGTGGAGAGATTGCCAAGGTCACGCGGGATGCCGTGATTCGGGTCGTACGTGTAGCCGGAGGTGAGCCAGGGCTCCCAGTCCTTCACCAGGTCGGGCAGCATGTCCACGACGCCGGACCGGGGGAACCCGGGCAGCGGCACCGGCGTGCCCCAGTTCTCCAGGTGCTCGCCGGATGTGGCGTCGAGGGCATGCAGGAAGAACGCTGGGGAGGTGTAGAAGATGACCTTCCGCCCGTCGACCTCCGCGAAGGCGACGCCCTTGCCATAGTTGTTGCGCATGCCGCGGTCGAAGCGCGTGGTGTGCGGCTCGCGGTAGGTCCAGATGGTCTCGCCCGTCGCCGGGTCGATGGCCGCCACCGTGCGGCGCTGGCCGGCCACCGTGTAGAGCAGGCCATCGACGTACAGGGGCGTGGAGCGGAAGAGGACGTCGATGGCCGGTCCGAAGTTGTCGCCCCGCCATGTCCACGCCACCTCGAGGCGCTCGAAGTTCGTGGCGTCGATCTGATCGAGCGGCGAGTACCGCGTGTGCGCGACGTCGCCGCCGATGTAGTGCCATTCGCCGGCGGGCATGCCGCGCCGCTGGGCATCCGTTGCGGGTGCGACCAGCAGGAGCGCCAGGATCAGCACGGTCAACGCGCCATCTCGTCTCATGAAGGCTCCTTGCGCCGTCCGTGGCGGCGGCGCCACGTGGGCACCGCCGATTCTACAGCCTGACTAACGAGGGAGAACGAACGGCCGCCGCTGCCTGTAGCGCGCGATCCGATCGCGGATGCCGGCGGCGTCGTCGGGCCCCGCGAGCGCCTGCGCCTCGGTGGCGACGCGCACCGCCTCGTCGAACCGGCCCTCCGCGGCCAGCGCCGTGGCCAGCGCGTCGAGCGAGGCCGCGTCCCGGCGCCCGGTCGCTGCGACGATGCGCCCCGCGAGCTCGCGGGCGGCTTCCGGCCTCCGGCTCGATGGGGACGGATGCGCGGCCAGGAGCCGGGCCAGCGGCGTGAGGCGCGTCAGGAACTGCGGGTGACGTTGGAGGATCCGATCCATCTCGGCCAGGGCGCCATCCGCGTCACCAGCGCCGAGCAGCACGAGTGCGAGGTTCGCGCGTGCTTCCACGTTGGCGGCATCTGCCTCCACCGCGAGGGCCAGGAAGGGACGCGCCTCGTCCAGATGTCCCTCTCGCAGCAGCAGGGCGCCGAGATTGTTGTGCGCTGCGGAGTAGTCGGGGCGATGTCGGATGGCCTCGCGATAGCGGTCGGCGGCCTCGCGGGCTTGCCCCATGGCCTCGAGCGCGACACCCTCATTGAACCACGCCGGCGCGGACGCCGGCTCCAGTCGCGTCACGGCCTGGAAGTGGCGGAGGGCATCTGCGGGGCGGCCCAGCGCCATGTAGAGCAGCGCCGCGTCGTTGCGCAGCGGCACGTGATCCGGTTCCCGACGGAGCAGGACCTCGCACCCGAGCACGTCCTCCGACTGCATCTTGTGCCGGGCCTCTCGGGACACCTGCTCGCGTTCGCGCTCCGTGCGAGCGAACATCTGGAACCAGACGTCCCCCATCTCGTCGCTCGTCCGCCACCCCCACTCCGCGGGCACCGGCGGTTGCACCGGGTTCCGCGGGTTGCCGGCCGAGTTGTCGAAGACGTAGGTCATGTCGATCCGCGTGCCGGCCGGCAGTGACACCGGCGTGCGGTACAGATAGCGATCCTGCCAGCGCGCATCCCATTCGGCGATGCGCAGGAGCGGGAGCCGTGCCCCATCGGGTCTGGTCGCCCACGCCTCCACCTCGCGGGCGCGAAAGTGTGCATGGGGCTGCACGGCGAGGACGTCCGCGTCCACGGGCAACACGAACGTGTCCGAGGCGCGATGCGCCATGACACCCGCGGGGATCGACAGCGTCTGCCGGCCAAGCCGCAGCATGACCGGCCGCCGGGCGGGAGGGCGGTCGGTGAAGTAGAGGCCGATCGTCGGCGCCACCGCCTCCACGCGCCCCGTCGGCCTCAGGTGCAGCTGCACGACCAGGTCCGCGCCAGGATCGAGGCGCCAGGCGAGCTCGTCGGCGAGGAGCGGCGCGATCTGTCCCGGCGTCCAGCCGAGGAAGTGCCCATCGGGAAAGTCCGCGGAGCGGAGGATGATGCCCTCGTAACCGGCGTCGGCATCGGCCTCGTCCAACCTCCGCGACGCCTGCGTCGGATCGACACGGATGTTCGCGTGATGGACCGCACGGCCCCGCGGCCGGAACACGAGACCGCGCACGTAGCGGCCCTGCGCGATGGGCACCGTCGCTACGAAGTTGCGGAACACGTCGGGGCCATCCGCGCGCAGCTGGTAGGTGGGGAGTTGCAGCACCAGGTCGGGGGCCGGGAAGGCTGCCCCGGGAGCATCGGCGCGCAGGTCGGCGTCTGGAGGGACATCGAGAGGCGCGCCGGCCGCGACCCACTCGGTGATCCGCGCGACGTCCTCGCTCGGCAGCCGCCCGCCGCCCGCGAAGTCACCAAATCCCGGCTCCGGCTTCCAAGGCGGCATATAGCGCTGCGCCACCACCGCAGCAATGGTGGCCGCCCGGGACTGGACCGCTCCGGCCGTCGTCAGCGGGAATGGCGCGTCGCCGCCGTCGCGGTGGCAGGGCACGCAGTGACGGCGCAGCACGGGTGCGATGTCGAGCCCGAAGCGCGCGGGGGCGCCCGGCTGCGCGGAGGACGCGGGCGGCATCGCCAGGCAGGCCGCCGCGACGGCGAGCACGACCGACCGGCCGGTGATGGACACGGGCCGGAGTATAGCGCCAGCCTCGATCGCCCCTGGCGGTTGCACCACACCGATCACGCTTGACGTAGCTCATGCATATGTTTACTGTTCGCCGAACATCCCCCCGCATGGCCCTGGCAGTTCTCATTCCAGTGGTTCATCGATTACCAGACGTGTCCTCGGAGGCGCTATGCGGAATCTGGCAGTGGTCGGGGTAGGGGTCCTGGCAGCCGTGCTGATGCTGCCCGTGACGGTGTGGGCGCAGTCCAGCGGGATTGCCGGTGTCGTACGAGACACCAGTGGCGCCGTGCTGCCTGGTGTGACGGTGGAAGCGACGAGCCCGGTGCTGATCGAAAAGGTCCGGACGGTCACCACCGACACCCAGGGGCGCTACAACATCGTCGACCTGCGCCCGGGCACCTACACCGTGACCTTCACCCTGACGGGGTTCACACCGATCCGGCGCGAAGGTGTCGAGCTGCCGGCCGCCTTCACGGCCACGGTGAACGCCGACCTGCGGATCGGCACCCTCGAGGAGACCATCACCGTGTCCGGCGAAAGCCCCATCGTGGACACCCAGAACGTGATCCGGCGGCAGGTGGTGTCCGATGAGGTCATCCAGACCATGCCCACGTCGAAGAACTGGTCCACGCTCGGGATCATGACCGTCGGCGTGTTCAGCAACCAGAACGACGTGGGCGGCTCGGCGGGCGAGCACCAGAACCAGCTGAAGGCCCATGGGGGCTCGTTCAACGACCGCATCGTGCAGCTCGACGGCCTGATGATCGCCAACATGGCCTGCAACTACTCCTGCACGGGCCTGTCCACCAACGACGCCTCGACCCAGGAACTGAGCTACGAGATCGGCGCCATCTCCGCGGAGGTGATGGGTGGCGGCGTGCGCGTCAACATCATCCCGCGCGAAGGCGGCAACGACTTCAGCGGCCTGGCCTTCTTCAACTTTGCCAACGACGGCCTGCAGGGCAACAACGTGGACGACGAGCTGCGGTCGCAGGGCGTGGCCACCGCCGACAGCATCAAGAGCATCTTCGACACCAGCTTCGCGATCGGCGGCCCGATCAAGCGGGACAAGCTGTGGTTCTGGACGGCCCACCGGTACTGGGGCTACGAGCAGATCCGGACCAACACCTTCTACGAGGGCAATCCCTTCGACTTCGTCTTCGACCCGGACCTGAGCCGGCCCGGCACGGAGACCCAGGAGAACGGCAGCCTGGACCTGCGTCTCACGTGGCAGATTTCGCCAAAGAACAAGATCTCCGGCTACTACAACTACGCGCCTCGCAAGACCGAGCACTGGACGCTGGCGAGCACGCTCCAGCCCGACGCCTCCAACCTGCAGAATCTGCCGGTCAACCACTTCGAGACGCTCACCTTCCGTTCCACGATCTCCTCGCGGCTGTTGTTCGAGGCGGCGGCCGGGAACATGACGGAGATCTGGACCCGCGAGCCCGTGGAGGATTCCGAGACGTCCCGGGGCTATCCTGTGACAGAGCAGACGACGGGCGTGAGTTTCCGGGCCTATCCGGCCACCTTCTCGCGCAACTACACGTCGCTGCGGTCCTACCGCACGGCCCTCTCGTACGTCACCGGATCCCACGCGTTCAAGGGCGGCATGACGCTGCAGGAAGGGCCCGCGATCACCGACATCTACACGAGCTACGACACGTCGCTGATCGTCCGCAACGGCGTCCCGTTCCAGGTGACGGTCCGCACCACGCCCTACACCACGCGCGAGCGGCTCGTGGCGGACATGGGCCTCTTCGTCCAGGACACGTGGACCATCAAGCGCCTGACGGCGAACCTGGGCCTGCGCTGGGACTGGTTGAACAACAAGGTCGAGGCACAGACCGCAGCGGGCGGCCGCTGGATCGGCCCGCGGTCGTTCGACGAGCTGACCGACGTGCCGAACTACACCGACCTCGCGCCCCGACTCGGGGTCGCCTACGACCTGTTCGGCAACGGCCGCACCGCGCTCAAGGCTACCTGGAGCCGCTACGTGCAGACGTCGACCGTGAGCACGGCCAGGCTGCTGAACCCCTTCAACACCAGCGTGAACAACACCACGCGGCCGTGGACCGACAGCAACGGGGACGGCATTCCGCAGGACAGTGAACTGGGGCCGCTCGCGAACAACAACTTCGGCCGCGTCAGCGTGGCCACGCAGTACGACCCCGAGACCATCACGGGGTTCGGCCACCGGCGCAACAACTGGGAAGTGTCGGCCAGCATCACCCAGCAGCTGTTCTCCCGGACCTCGGTGGACGTGAGCTACTTCCGACGGACCCAGGGGAACTTCACCACCACCGACAATCTGGACGTGACGCCAGCCGACTTCCAGTCCTATTGCGTCACGGCGCCGGTGGATCCGCGCCTGCCGGGCGGCGGCGGCCAGGAGATCTGCGGCCTGTACGACATCGTCCCGGCGAAGTTCGGCGTGGCCACCAACAACATCGTCACATTCGTCGAGAACTTCGGCGGCAAGCAGACCGAGGTGTTCGACGGGGTGGACATCACGTTCTCGTCGCGCCTGAAGGACGTGCTGCTGACGGGCGGCGTGGCCACGGGCAACACGAAGTTCAACAACTGCGACGCCTTCGTCGACAACCCGGTCACCGAATTCGGCCTCGCGACCAACAACGGGTATCCCGCCACGCCAGGCACGGGGGCGACCTTCGCCTACTGCAATTACGACACGAGCTGGCTGACACAGGCCAAGCTCACCGGCGCCTACACGCTGCCATGGCAGGAGATTCAGGTGGCCGGCGTGCTGCAGAACCTGCCGGGCCAGCAGGTGCTGGCGCAGTGGAACATCGTGCAGGCCAATGCCGCGCCCTCGCTCGGGCGGCCGCTGTCGGGCGGCGCCAACACCTCGCGCGTGGTGCCGCTCATCAAGCCCGGCACCGAGTACACGCCGCGGCGGACGCAGATCGATCTCCGGTTGTCGAAGGCGTTTCGCATGGGTGGTGGCAGGCGCCTGCAGGCGATGATGGACATCTTCAACCTCACCAACTCCAACGCGCCGGTGGGTGCGACGTCCAACGCCGGCGAACCGCCCGCGGCGATCATCACCACGTACGGCTCGGCGTGGCTGCGCCCCCTCAACGTGCTGCAGGCCCGCTACGTGAAGTTCGGCGCGCAGTTCACCTTCTGACGCTCCGGGACGGTCCGGGCGACGCCGCACGCCCGGACCGAGCGGGGACGACACGGGCCGCGTCGTCGTCGAGGGCACGTTGTGTGCAAGACGCCTCGATGGATGGCTATACGATGTGGCCCATGTCTCTCGACTCCCTCGCGTCTCTCCAGGGCTCGTGGCACGCCGTCTACCAGCTTCGCGGTGATCCGTCCTTCGAAGGCGACTCGCCCTCGGTCGCCACTGTCACGCCCATGCTGGGCGGGCGGTTCGTGCGCTTCGACTACACGTGGAGCGAGCACGGGAGGCCGCAGGAGGGGAGTCTCCTGGTCGGGCACGACTCCGAGTCGGGCGTGGTGACAGTCGTGTGGATCGACTCCTGGCACAACGGCCGCCGCATGATGCCGAGCACCGGCACGCTCGGTGCGGACGGCGGCATCGACGTGCGCGGCAGCTATCCGGCGGGCCCGGGCTCACCCGACTGGGGCTGGCGGACCGAGATCACGATCGACCGGGGTGACTGGGCGATGACGATGTGGAACGTGACGCCGGATGGCGAAGAGGCCCTGGCGGTGCGGGCGGAGTACGGGCGCGCGTAGCCAGCGCGATTCGTCCCTGAAGACTGTCGGGCCGCCCGTCTGAAGGTGGCCGGCGCCGCGTACAATGCGCGGCATGCCGCACGATCTGCGCCTCGCACTGCGCGGACTGGTCCGCGCGCCACTGGCTTCCGTTCTCGCCATCGCGTGCCTGGCCCTGGGCATCGGCACCAACGCCACGATGTTCAGCGTGCTCAGCACCACGGTGCTGAGCCCGCTTCCGTTCCGCGACGCCGACCGCCTGGTGACCGTGTGGTCCACCCAGCAGCAGGGCGGGGTGCGGCGAGGCCTGACCTCGTTCCTCGACATGCAGGACTACCAGGAGCAGGCCGCGGCGTTCGAGACGCTCGTCGGCGTCGAGGGACGCAGCCTCACGTTCACGGACACCGACGAGCCCGAGCGGGTGCTGGGCGCGGCGGTCAGCTGGCGGCTCTTCTCCATGCTGGGCATCGCCCCGGCACTCGGGCGGGATTTCACCGCGGCCGACGATCGTGCGGGAGCAGCGCCGGTCGTGATCCTGAGCGACGAGCTCTGGCAGCGCCGGTACAACGCCGATCCGCAGATCGTGGGGCGCGCCCTCACCATCAACGCGCAGCCCTACACCGTGATTGGCGTGCTGCCGCCGCGGGTGAAGTTCCCGTTCCTGCAGGTGGCCTGGGTGCCGCTGACGCCGTTGTCACAGGCCGAACCGAGGCAGGCGCGCGACCTCGAGGTGTTCGCCCGGATCGCCGAGGGCCGCTCGATCGAGCAGGCCCGCGAGGAGCTCGCGGGCGTGGCCAGCCGCCTGGCCGCGACCCACGCGGACAACGCGGGGTGGGGCGTCCTGGTCAATCCCCTCGGCGAGTACTACATCCCGGGAGACGTGCGGCTGGTGACGTCAACGGCCATGGGTGCCGTGACGCTCGTGCTGCTGATTGCCTGCGCCAACGTCGCGAACCTGCTGCTGGCCCGCGCCACCGCACGCGCCCGCGAGATGTCCGTGCGCGCCGCCATCGGCGCCGGCCGCGGCCGCATCGTGCGCCAGCTGCTGACCGAGAGCGTCCTCCTGGGCCTGGCCAGCGCCCCGCTCGGCATCCTGCTGGCGTACGTCGGCGTGGGCGCCATCCGCGCGGGCGTTCCGGCGGACGATGTGCCGTACCTGATCGACTTCTTCGTGGACCGGCGCACGCTCCTGTATACCGTGCTCATCAGCGCGGTCACGGGGATCGTCTTCGGCCTCGCACCCGCCGCGCACGCCGCGAGGGGCGACCTGGCGTCCGCGCTCCGCGAGGGGGGCCGCACCGGCGAAGGTGGGGTGCGCAACCGCGCCCGCAATGCCCTCGTGGTGGCGGAAGTGGCCGTGTCGATCGTGCTCCTCGTCGGGGCCGCGCTGTTCATGCGCAGCTTCCTCAACCTGCAGCGGGCCGACTCGGGATTCGACACGACGCCCCTCACCACCGCGCGCGTGTTCATGCCCGCCGAGTCGTATGCACAGCCGGACGCCAGGGCCCGGCGCGTGCAGGACATCCTGCGGCGGGTGGAGGAGCTGCCCGGCGTCGTGGCCGCGGGCGCCTCGAACCTGATTCCGCTCGACGGCGGCGGCGCGGCCAGCCGCGTCCGGGTCCCGGGACGGGCGGTCGAAGCCGGTCGCGAGCCCAGGTTGTTCTATGCCGGCGTCACCGCGCACTACCTCGACGCGCTCGGGGTCGCGCCCATCCGCGGGCGCCTGTTCAGCGAACAGGACGCCGAGACGCGATCGGCCGTGGCCGTGGTGAACGTCAGCATGGCGCGCACCCTGCTCGCGGAGGCGGACGAGAACGCGGCGTTGCCCCGGCTGCCGGCAGACCGCCTGGCCGGCGCGCGTGAGCTTGGCGCGCTCGATCCAGTGGGGCGCCGGTTCACGCTGCTCGACGACCCCGCTGGCGAGACGTTCACGGTGATCGGCGTCATCGAAGACGTGATGATCGAGGAGCTGGCAGACCGGGAGGTGACGCCCGCCGCGTTCGTGCCCTACCCGTATCAGCAGACCGCCAACACGGGGCTGATCGTGCGGGCCGCCGGCGACGCCGTGGCGCTCACACCGGCCGTCCGGGCCGCCATCCGGGCGTCGGACCCGGCGCTGCCGGTGTTCGCCGCCAGCTCGATGGAGGAGATTCGTCGCAAGGGCTTCTGGCAGTACGAGCTCTTCGGCCAGATGTTCGGCACCTTCGGCGCATTGGCGATGGTCCTGGCCATCGTCGGTGTCTACGGCGTGTTGTCCTACAGCGTGTCGCAGCGGACGCAGGAATTCGGCGTGCGCATGGCGCTCGGCGCCGAGCCGCGCGAGGTGCGGCGGATGATGATCCGCCAGGGCCTGACGCTGGCGGCCTGGGGCATCGCGTGCGGGGTGGTCGGGGCCGCCGGCATCACGCGTGTCATCGGGAGCCTGCTCTACAACGTGACGCCCACCGACCCGGTCAGCTTCGGCGCCGTGGCGGCGGTGATGCTGGCCGTGGCCGCGGCCGCGGCGTACCTGCCCGCGCGGCGCGCTACGCAGGTGGACCCGATGGTGGCGTTGCGCGCGGAGTAAGGGCTGGACCTACTTCGTCCGCGCGTACAACCGCAGCGTCAGGTGGAGGTCGTCCACGGGCAGCTCGCGAGCGGGCGCGACGGTGCCGGCGTCGAGCCAGCGCTGCAGCCGCTCCAGGTGACGAGGGAAGTCTGCCGTGATCTCCGGCGATGCCCCGTCGCTCGCGTCCGGCGCGATCAGCACGACGTGCGTGATGTCGCCGAGCGACTCCACGTCACGGTCCCGAAGGACCTCCAGCGGAAACGAGGCCAGGCCGGCCGGCGGACCGAGCTGCCAGGTGAAGAGGCCTGGTGACAGCGCGTCGCTGCGGCCCAGCACCGCGACGCGGCCGGATGGCCCTGTCTCCCCGCGGATCGCGGCGAAGGCGTCGGCGAGTGCCGGACTGTCGATGTAGTTCTCGAAGGCGAGCCGGCGGAACGGCTCGCCGGACACGACGTCGCGCGCGCCGAGGAGCGCGGCGAACATCACCACGGTCGCCGCCATCCCGGCGACCAGCGAACTGCGCCGCCACACCCAGGTGCCGATCTCGCTCGCGCTGGTGAGCCAGACCAGCAGCACGGGAAACGCGAGGAAGCGGGCAAAGCGCGTCTGGTGCGACAGCACCATCGCGGTCTGGATGAGCGCCGCCAGGATCAGCAACTGCACGACCGGGGGCTGGCGCTGGAACCGGAGGGCCGCGACCACGAATCCAGCCACCGCGAGGACCAGCAGCCAGAGGTCCGCGAAGTAGTCGGCCCTGACCGCGGCGCCGTAGGACAGCAGCCCATCGGTCGCGGAGGCGGCCCCCATGGGCGCGTTGATCACCAGGTTGGCGATGTCCTTCATGTGGTTCGGAAACGGCGAGGCCAGCCACACGATCACCGGCAGGGCGAACCACCACAGCAGCGGGCCGATGCGCGCATCGGAGGAGGTGATCCGGGACCAATCGATGCGGCCGCGACGGTGGAGGAACCACACGCGGCCCAGCAGCAGGTACAGCGCCACGTAGCCGCTGTTGCCGATCGACCGGACCCCGACGCGCTGGCCGAACACCGAGAAGGAGAAGCCCCCGGTCATGGTCACCACGAGGACGGCCAGCAGGTAGGCCGCCAGCAGCGCGCCGGTCCACGTGCCCAGCCACCGTCGCGCGTAGTGCCACGCCTCCCGTGCCCGCTGGTGCAGGCCCCACGCCGCCGTCCGCCGCAGGTACTCGTGTGCCAGCAGCGGAACGGCCAGCATGATGAAGTAGTTGTACTTCGTGAAGAAGAGCAGCGTCAGCGCGATCGCGAACAGGCGCGCCGCCGCGGGACTGCGCTGCTGCTCGTACCGGGCATGGCAGGCCAGCACGACCAGCTGCGCGAGCGCGCCGAGCATCTCGGTCATCGCCACCGAGGCGTACGCCAGGTAGAACGGGGACCTCAGGACGAACAGCAGGAACAGCGCGGCGGGCAGCCACGCGGCCCGGTTCCACTGCAGGCAGAGAATCACCGTTCCGGCAAGGACCGTCAGGACGAACGCTCCCAGGCTGCTCCGCAGCCCCGACGTCATGTCGCCGCCGAGGACCAGGTAGAAGGGCAGCTGGAACAGCGAGGGCCCGGGCGGCCAGTACCCCTGGAGCCAGAGATCCCAGAGCAGCCGGTGCCACTGCAGGGTCTTCAGGTAGAACGCGTCAGTCCAGCCGAAGGCGAGGTGCGCGGCGAGGTCCCATCGGGGCAGCAGCCGCCGGGCGGCCGCGACGTCGATCGCGTGGCGTGACACCAACGCGGCGGCATAGCCGGTGACGGCGAGCACGCTGGCGCACACCGGGACCAGCACGCTGCGACGAGGATTCGCGTCGCTCATCGGCGCGTGCCCGCGGGTGCCTTGAACCGGCCATCGTCGATCCGGGGATTGATGTCCACGGTCTCGATGACGATGCGCACCTGTTCGGGGCGATCGCGAGCGCCAACGTCGATGGTGTGTGGGATGACGAGCCCGCCGACGGTGCGATGGTTCCCGTAGGTCGTCTCCATCAGCACGGGCCGGCCGCGGACCTCCCTCACGGCTTCCGTCCGGACCAGCAGGTAGGTCTCGGTGTCCAGCCACTGGTCCTGCGACGGGCCCGCCTTCGGTGTCACGCGGATCCGGAACGCGTCCCGGCCCGCGACAGGCTCCCGGCCGACGAGCGACAGCGTGGCGCCCTTCTTCCGGGCAGCGACGAGCACGCCCTCCACGTCGGCCTGGTCGATGGCCGCCTGCAGGTTCCCGGGGTCGAGCGCCTGCGGCTCGAGCACGCCGGTCAGGGGCGAGATCTGCCACCCGCGCTTCCCGTCGTACGCGAAGACACCCGTGACGCCCTGGAACGTGAACTCGGTGCGTACGCGGCCGGGGCGCTTGATCTCGCGGGTGACGAGCGCCTCGCGGCCGGGGCCCGCGATTGCGCGTCCGGTCATGCGAAGCGACCGCAGCGCCTGCCACCGCGCCGCGCCGCCACGGGCCTCGACGTGGCGGGCGACGATCTCGTCAACCGTCTGGGCTGCCGCGGCAGCCACGAACCCGAGGGACAGGGCCCCGCAGGCGAGCATGAGACAGAGGAAGCGGCGCGTGGACATCGCTCGCGTCATACGGGTGGCCGTGGGCGTGCCGGAGGCCTGGCCACCGGCGGCGTCGGACGTCCCGGCGGCACGACGATCGGCTGCGTGGGCCACACCGGTGGGCCAGGGCCCCACCCACCCCAGTACATCGGAAAGCCCGCGTTTCCTGGCGGGGCACTCTCGGCCTCCCTGGCTCGTGCCTCGGCGTCGGCGGCGCGGGCCTCGGCCTCCTGCGCGCGTCGCTCGGCGTCCAGCCGCGCCGCCTCGGCCTGCTGGGCGGCGTCCCGCTGCCCGATGATGGCGTCCTGCGCGGCCGGCGTCATCCACTCCCCTTCGAACTGGACGTACCCACGGGCGCGATAACTCTCTTCTGCGGTGACCCAGCGTCCGTCGAGCAGCACGCGGCCCAGCGCCTGGTTGGCCTCGACGTGCCCGGGATCGATCGCGAGCACCCGCTCGTAGGCGGTGCGCGCCTGCGAGCCAAGCCCCTGGCTCGACGCCCACTTCGCCAGTTGTAGCCAGCCGGCCACGTCGTCCGCGCGGAGCGCGCCGGCACGGTCGTAATAGTCGTCCAGGGTTGAACGCTTCTCCTCGATCCGGACGACGCTGGTCATCGGCAGCGTGACCGTGCCCGCGCCCACGTCCACCTCGACAGAAGTGGCGGTTCGGGACAGGATGCGCCCCGAGACCTTGCCGCCGCCCTTCAGGAAGACCTCGTCGGCGTGAGCGAGCACGGGCAACAGGGCCACGATCGAGCCCAGGACGATCGCACGACGCATGGGACGGTTCACTGCGGCCGCACGGGTTTCGCCGGGGGCCGTGCGGGGGGCTGGGTGGGTGTGGGCTGCGGGGCGGGCGCCACGCCCTGCGGACCGCCCGGCCTGGACGGCCGCGTGCCCGGGTGAGTCGAGGGCCCTGCGCCGAAGGGCAGCGAGGGCCACGTGCCGTAGGGCAGCGAGGGCCACGTGCCGATCGACTGCGACGGCCAGGTGCCGAGGGGACCGGTCGGCCACGAGCGGTTCAGGTCGGGTGGCCACGACTCTCCAGGCCCCTTCCCTCCAGGGCGCGGCCGCCAATTGCCGCCCGTGCCGTACCGCGAGCCATACCCGTAGCCGTAGCTGGAGCCCCACCCGCCCCACCACAGCGGCGTCCCGGCCGAGTACTGCGCGGCCATCTCCGCCTGCCGCGCGCGCGCCTCGGCTTCGGCGGCTCGTGCCTCTGCGTCCTTCAGCCGCCGCTCCGACTCCATGCGGGCCCAATCCGCCTCGTGCGCGGCGTCGCGGCGCGCGAGCACCGCGTCCCGATCGGCGGCCAGCATCCACTGTCCCTCGAACTGTACGTACCCGCGGGCCCGGTAGCCCTCGGCTTCCGACACCCAGCGGCCGTCGAGCAGCACGTGGCCCAGGGCCTGGTTCGCCGCGACGTTCTGCGGATCCACGGCCACCACGTGCTCGTACGCAAGGCGTGCCTGTGTGCCCAGGCCCTGACTGGTCGCCCACTTCCCGAGCTGCAGCCACCCGCTGACATCGTCGGTCCGCAGCGCCGCGGCCCGCTCGTGGTAGTCGTCGATCACCGAGCGACGCTCCTCGATGCGGAGCACATGATCCATGGACACGGTGATCGTACCGGGGCCGACGTCGACCGTGACCGAGGTGGCGGTACGCGCGAGGATGCGTCCGGACACCTTGCCCCCGCCCTTCAGGAACACATCGTCGGCGTGCGCGAGCGCGGGGAGGAGGGCCATCAGACAGGCCAGGGTGAGTCGGCGCATGTGAGGCTCCTGACTCCGATGCTACGCCCCCGGTTGGGGGAGATCAACGGTGACTTCGGCCCTCAGCCGTGCACGTCCGGGAATCACGCCCGGGACGCCGGCCTCGCCGTACGCGAGGTGTGGCGCCATCTCCAGCCGCCGCGTCCCGCCCACCCGCATGCCGTCCATGCCGTAGAACAGGCCACTGATGAGCGCCCCGCGGCTCAGGCGGATGTCTGTCACGAGCGTCTCACCGCCATCCTCCAGCCGCGCGGCGCCCACGGGGCCCCACGCCGTCCGCCAGCGGACGGGCTCGCCGCGATGGAGCCACAGGCGGAGCCGGATGCGATACGTGCACTGGCGGCGGAGGGGTTCGCCCGTCCCGGGAAAGTCGGCGAGCAGCGTGAGGCCGGAGCGGAGCCTCTCGCCGAGCGGGGCCCCTCGACGCGCCAGAATCGCCGCGATGTGGCTGGCGCCGGCGGCGTGGGCCATCTCCAGCGGCGTCTCGCATTCGTCGATCCGTGTGCGGAGGTCCGGATCGGCGCCGGCATCGAGCAGGATCTGCGTGGCGAGGGCGTGCCGCACCGCCACCGCCATGTGGAGAGGGGTGTAGTCGTTGAGGCCTCGCTGGTTCGGATCCGCGCCACATTTCAAGAGCAGGCGGAGGATCTCGTCGACGTCGGTCCGCCGCATGGCGCCCGGCACGTCCTGCGCCGAGCTGAGAGCGGCGATGAGCGGGGGAAAGCCGTCGTCCACCGGTGCGTTCGGATCCGCGCCTGCTTCGAGGACCTCGCGGATCCGCGTGAGCGGGGCGTGATAGATCGCGTCCACCAGGTCCGTCATGATCGTGGTGCTCCAGGGGCGCTGCGGTTGGCCGCCTTCCGGGCCACGCCAAGGAAGGCCTCGACCACGGGGCGCACCGGGCCGGAGGGACGGACCATCGACAGCCGGACGGTCGCGCGCGGGATGCGCTTGTAGACCACGCCCTTCCATGACATGCGCTGGACGGCCTCGGGCACGATGGTGACGCCCACGCCGGCGCCGACGAGGCCCACCGTCGTGTAGACCTCACGGCTCTCCTGCACGACGGTTGGCGTGAAGCCGGCCGCGCGGCAGAGCGCCATCACCTGCTCGTGGAGCTGCGGCGCGATCGCGCGCGGGAAGAGCACCCAGGGCTCACCGGCCAGCATCGACAGCGGCACGCGTGCGTGCCCGGCCAGCGGGTGGTCGCGGTTGAGCGCGATGAGGAGTGGCTCCCGCGCGAAGAGCTCCACGTGCAGGCGGGGATCGGTCTCAGCCCCGCGCACGAATCCGACGTCGAGGTCGCCGCGCAGGAGGCCGTCCACCTGCTCGGCCGTCGCCAGCTCGCGCAGGTCTACGCGCACGCCCGGATACCGCGCCCGGTAGTTCCGGACGACCTGGGCGAGAGTGGAGATCATGAGGGTCGGGCCGAACCCGACACGCAGGACACCGACTTCGCCCGACTGGGCCTGCTGGACCGCCTCGACCGCGGCATCCACGTCTCGCAGGATCCGCCGGGCCGCGTCCGCGAACAGGCGGCCGGCATCGGTGAGCGCGACGTGCCGGCTGTGCCGCTCGAGCAGGCGCGCCCCGAGCATGGCCTCGAGCTGGCGAATCTGGACGCTCAAGGCCGGCTGCGATACGGCAAGACGCGCGGCCGTCCGGCCGAAGTGCAGCTCATCGGCAAGGACGGAGAAGTAGCGGAGGTGGCGCAGCTCGGGTCGCACCGGCTCGCTCATAGCCATGAATTATCGATCGGACTGGCCATAGGTATTGGACATATCGATGCGGGAAGCCTACCGTGTAGGGATGGACAGCGCGCGTGCGCTCCTTTCCGGCGTGGTGGACTATGCGGGGCTGTTCCCGCCCGCGGCCCTGGCGATGGCGGAGGCCGTGGCGGAGTACGCGCGGGCGCAGCGCGGTCAGGACGCGTGGATGCTCGGGCGCTTCGTCCTGCCGGCCGCGCGGCTGCCGGAGTTCGCCGAGGCTCGCGCGGCCGCGACGGGCGGGCCGGACTGGCGATTGAGTGCCATCGTGCGCGACGGCGCCGCGGCCGATCCGGCATCCGTCGCCGCCTTCAACGCCGATCCGGTCCGGCACCGCGCGCGGGTGGACACCATCGAGTGCAGGCCGCAGGCCCTGACAGGCATCGACTGGCTTGCCAACGTCTTCGGTGACGCATTCGACGTCTATGTCGAAGTCGCCGTCGGCGACGACGCATCGGACTGGCTGGCCCGCGTGGCGGGCCGGGGGCTGAAGGCGAAGGTGCGGACTGGCGGGCTCAGCCCGGAGGCGTTCCCAGCGCCTGCCGCGCTGCTGGACTTCATCGGCGCCGCGGTGCGGTTGAAGGTCCCGTTCAAGGCCACGGCCGGCCTGCACCACGCGGTGCGCGGATCCTATCGGCTGACCGACGAGCCCGCCGCCGCCAGGGCGCCGATGTATGGCTACTTGAACGTGCTGCTCGCCACCGCGGCGCTCGAGGCGGGCCTGCCTGCCTCCGCGGCGGAGCGCATCCTGCGCCAGACCGATGCCTCGACGCTGAGGTTCTCGGAGGCCAGCGTTCGTTGGGCCGACACAGAGCTGCCGGCGTCCGCCCTGCGCGCCACGCGGCAGCATCGCCTCGTGAGCTTCGGATCGTGCTCCTTCCGCGATCCCGTCGACGAACTGCGCGAACTTCCTGCCTCCTGCCTCCTGCCTCCTAACTCCTAACTCCTGATTCCTGATTCCTGTCTCCTGGAGCTGCCATGGGTCCCTATCCACACGACGCCCCGCCACCGGCCATCGACGACGCCAACCCGATGGGCACCGACGGCTTCGAGTTCGTCGAGTTCTGCCATCCACAGCCCGCGGAGCTCGACCGTCTCTTCACGCAGATGGGCTTCGTCGCGGTGGCGAAGCATCGCTCGAAGAACGTGACGCTCTACCGCCAGGGCGCCATCAATCTCGTTCTGAACGCGGAGCCCGGATCCTTCGCCGCGCGCTTCGCGGAGACGCACGGCCCTTCCGCGCCGGCCATGGCATTTCGCGTCGTGGACGCGCAGTACGCGTTCAATCGGGCCGTCTCGCTCGGGGCCAGGCCCGTGGAGCGTGCCGCAAACCCCGGCGAGCTGGAGATCCCCACCATCGAGGGCATTGGTGGGCTTCACATCTATCTGGTGGACCGCTATGGCGCCAAGGGCTCCATCTACGACGTGGACTTCGAGTGGCTGGGGGAGAAGGACCCGCACCCGCAGGGCCTGGGCCTGTGGTACATCGATCACCTGACGCACAACGTCTACCGCGGGCGCCTCGACGAGTGGGCCGGTTTCTACCAGCGCATCTTCAACTTCCGGCAGATTCGCTACTTCGACATCGAGGGCAGGCTGACCGGGCTGCACTCGCGCGCGATGACCAGCCCGGACGGCAAGATCCGCATCCCGATCAACGAGGACGCGGGCGACAAGGGCCAGATCGAGGAGTACCTCCAGCAGTACCGGGGCGAGGGGATCCAGCACATCGCCTTCGGCGCGCACGATCTCTACGCGTCGATCGAGACGCTGATGGCCCGCGGCGTGGAGTTCATGCCCGCGCCGAACCCGATCTACTATGCGCGCGTGGATCGCCGCCTGCCCAACCACGGCGAGGACCTCGCGCGGCTGGAGAAGGACGGGATTCTCATCGACGGCGAAGGGGTCGTGGAAGGCGGCTTCACGAAGGTGCTGCTCCAGCGGTTCAGCAAGACCGCCATCGGACCCATCTTCTTCGAGTTCATCCAGCGCAAGGGCGACGAAGGGTTCGGGGAGGGCAACTTCAAGGCGCTCTTCGAGTCCATCGAAGAGGATCAGATTCGCCGCGGCGTGCTGAAGTTGGAGACGAGCGCCTAGCCGCGCGCGTCGAGGAGACGATTCGCGCCGATGCCGTGGACGCGTGCCGCCGGGCTCGCCGAGCTGGAGGGTCGGGACGTGATCGGTGTGGAGTGCGGAGGCCATCGCCTGGCGCTGTACCGCCTCGCCGACGGCATCTTCGCCACCAGTGATCGCTGCCCCCACGCCGGCGCGGCCCTCTCGGAAGGGTCGGTCGTCGAGGGCTACATCGAATGCCCGCTGCACTTCGCGCTGTTCGACATCCGGACGGGCGCGGCGGACGGCGGGGTGACGACGAGATGCGTGCGGACCGTGCCGGTGCAGGTCACCGACGGCGGCGTGTACGTCGACCTGTCCGGCGTCGAGGAGACCCCATCATGAACGGACAATCCACGCTCACGCCCGGGTACATGTCGGGCTTCGGCAACGGGTTCGAGACCGAAGCGCTGGCGGGCGCGCTGCCCATCGGCCGGAACTCGCCGCAGCGGTGCGCCTACGGCCTGTACGCGGAACAGCTGAGCGGATCGCCCTTCACCGCGCCACGGGCGAGCAACGAGCGCTCGTGGCTCTATCGCATCCGGCCGACGGTGGCGCACTTCGGGGACTTCACGAAGGCGGACCTCGGCCTGTGGCGGACGGCGCCGTGCCACGAGGTGGACGTGCCGATTGCGCCGATGCGGTGGAGCCCGATCGACATCCCCACGGAGCCGCTGTCCTTCGTCGAGGGCGTGCGGACCATCACCACCGCTGGTGACGCCGGGACGCAGGCCGGCATGGGCGCGCACGTGTACGTCGTCACGCGCTCGATGGCCGACGAGTACTTCTACGACGCCGACGGGGAGCTGCTGGTGGTGCCGCAGGTGGGTGAGCTGCGTCTCTGGACCGAGTTCGGCATCATCGACATCGAGCCAGGCGAGATGGCCGTGATCCCGCGCGGCGTCAAGATGCGCGTGGAGTTGAGGGGCGGCCCGGCGCGCGGCTACCTGTGCGAGAACTACGGCGGGGCGTTCACGCTGCCCGAGCGCGGACCCATCGGCGCCAACTGCCTGGCGAACCCGCGCGACTTCCTGACGCCCGTGGCGGCGTACGAGGATCGCGAGGCGCCGTCACGCCTCTACGTGAAGTGGGGCGGATCGCTGTGGCAGTCCGCGCTCGATCGCTCGCCGCTCGACGTGGTGGCCTGGCACGGCAACTACGCGCCGTACAAGTACGACCTCCGGCGTTACTCACCGGTGGGCCCGGTGCTCTTCGACCACGCGGACCCCTCGATCTTCACCGTCCTCACCTCGCCGTCCGAGACGCCGGGAACCGCGAACATCGACTTCGTGATCTTCCCGGATCGCTGGATGGTGGCCGAGAACACCTTCAGGCCTCCCTGGTATCACATGAACGTCATGAGCGAGTTCATGGGGCTGGTGTACGGGCAGTACGACGCGAAGCCGCAGGGCTTCGTGCCCGGCGGCATCTCGCTGCACAACACGATGCTGCCGCACGGGCCCGACGTGGAGGCCTTCGAGGTCAACAGCACGGTGCCGCTGTCGCCGAAGAAGCTCGAGGGGACGATGGCCTTCATGTTCGAGACGCGCTTCCCGCAGCGGGTGACGAAGTACGCGGCTGACGTCGGCGCACGGCAGGACACGTATGCTGGCTACGGGCGCCAGCTGAAGCGGCACTTCGACCCGGGAAAACCGTAGCGCCACAGGTCTCGCCATGGCCACACTGGATGCGACACACGATCCCCACCGCCTGAGCTGGGTGACGTCGGCGAACGGGCACGCGGACTTTCCCATTCAGAACCTGCCGCTCGGCGTGGTCACGCCGGGCGGTGAGCGTGTGCCGCGGGGCGGCGTCGCCATTGGCGACGCCATCGTGGACCTGGCCGCCGCACATCACGCGGGGCTCTTCCAGGGCGAGGCCGCGCACGCAGCCGCCCTGGCCGCTCAGCCGCACCTGAACGGCCTGATGGGGGCCGGCGCGGCGGCCAGGCGGGCCCTGCGCGTGCGCCTCTGCGAGATGCTGACGGAGGGGGCGCCGGAACGCGCGGAGATCGAAGGGCACCTGCACTGGGCCGTGGACTGCACGATGCACCTGCCCGCCGTGGTCGGCGACTACACGGACTTCTACGCGGGCATCCATCATGCGACGAACGTCGGGAAGCAGTTCCGGCCCGACAGCCCGCTCCTGCCCAACTACAAGCACGTCCCCATCGGCTATCACGGCCGCAGCTCCTCCATCGTCGTCTCCGGCACGCCGGTCCGCCGCCCGAACGGCCAGCGCAAAGCGGAGCCCGCGCCCGTGTTCGGCCCCTCGGGCCGCCTCGACTACGAGCTGGAGCTGGGTATCTGGATTGGCCCGGGCAATGACCAGGGCACCCCGATCCCGATCACCCACGCGCCGGAGCACATCGCCGGGTTCTGCCTGCTGAACGACTGGTCCGCGCGCGACATCCAGGCATGGGAGTACCAGCCGCTCGGCCCGTTCCTCGCGAAGAACTTCGCCACGAGCATCTCGCCCTGGGTGGTGATGCCCGAGGCGTTGGCGCCATTCCGGATCGCTCAACCGCCCCGGCCGGAGGGTGACCCCGAGCCGCTCCCGTACCTGCGCGACGCGGCCGATGAGCAGCACGGCGCGTTCGACATCGAGCTGGAAGTGCGACTCCACACCCCGTGCCTGCGGGAGCTGGGCCTGCCGCCGCATCGCCTGTCCATCGGCAGCTCGCGGCACCTCTACTGGACGGTCGCGCAGCTCGTGGCCCACCACAGCAGCAACGGCTGCAACCTGCGGCCGGGCGACCTGTTCGGCTCCGGCACCATCTCCGCGCCCACGCCGGAGGGGTACGGCAGCCTGCTCGAGATCACCGAGGGCGGCACCCGACCGCTCACGCTCGCGTCCGGCAACAGGCGCACGTTTCTCGAGGACGGCGACGAGGTGATCATCCTCGCGCGCGCCCGCCGGGACGGCTTCGCCCCGGTCGGCTTCGGCGAGGTCCGGGGCACGGTGGTGGGGGCGTGAGGTCCTGGGGTCCTGAGGTCCTGAGGTCTTGGGCCTGAAGCCTGAAGCCTGTAGCCTGAAGCCTACCCCCGCGGCCGGCCCGGCACGACGATCGGCGTCGCCTTCTGCACCTCCGCCCACACGCGCTTGCCGATCCGATCGGCCTCCGCGATGATGCGCGGCTCGTCGACGGTGAGAATCTTCCGGTCGCGCATGACGAAGCGGCCGTCGATCATCACCGACTCGATGTCGGAGGGCTGGCCGTTGTGGATCCACGCCGACACGATCCGGACCGCCGGCACCAGGTGGACGCGCTGGGTGTCGAGCACGAGGATGTCGGCCTTCTTGCCGACCTCCAAGGACCCGATCGTCCGCAGCTGTCGCACGGCGCGGGCGCTGCCGAGCGTCGCATCCTCCAGCACATCCTCGGGCTGCGGCCGCGTACCGGGGAATTCATCGTCTCGCCGGACGCGCTCGGTGATCATCGCCACGCGCATCACCTCGAAGAGGTCCGTGGTGTTGTTGTCCGTGCCCATCGCGATGGGCACGCCCGCGGCGCGAAGCGCGGGGATGGGCGGGATCACCCCGCGGTTGCCGGCCATCGCCGCCTGGTGCGTCACGATGGTCCCCGACGTCGCCAGCAGCGCGATGTCCGCTGCGTCCACGTACCGGCAGTGTGCCGCGAAGAGGCGCGGGCCCAGGAAGCCGTGCCTGGCGAGGAAGGCCACCGGGCTCATGCCGTGATGGCGGTTCATGTACGCCACCTCGGCGCGGCTCTGGGAGAGGTGGATGGTGTAGCCCAGGTCGTGCTTCTCCGCGAACGCCCGCACCGCCTGCAGCAGCTCGGGCGACGAGTTCTCGGCGAGCCCGGCGGCCGGGAACACGCTGATGCGCCCCTGTTCCTTGCCGTGCCACGCCGCATGCAGGTCCGCGATGCGGCGCAGGCCGTCTTCGCGCATCTTCGGTGAGAACTCCGGCGGGCCGCTCTTCGCCAGCTGCTCCGGAGACATCGGCGAGCCACCCACGCGGTCCGTGGCCGACTCGGCGAAGACCCAGCGCAGCCCGGTGTCGGCAAGGGCGGCGGCGGTGGTCATGGTGCCCGCGACGTTCTCCACGACGGTGGTGCTGCCGGTCCGGATGGCCTCGAGCGCTCCGACCACGGCCATGAGCGTCGCTTCCTCGCGGGAGACGAGGCTGGTGGGAGAGACGGCCAGCCGGTAGCTGTTCGGGAAGCCGAAGTCCTCGTTGAACCCCCGCGACAGCGTCTGCGCGAGGTGCGCGTGGCAGTTGATGAGTCCCGGGAACAGGGCCTTGCCGCGCCCGTCGTAGACCTCGGCCTGCGGGTACTGCTGCCTGACCTGGTCGGTGGGCCCGATCGCCGCGATCCGGTCGCCCTCGACGGCGAGCGCGACGTCGTTCCGGACGGCATCGACGGTGACGACCGTGGTGTTCGAGAAGACGACGGCCCGGCCGGGTGCCGGCTGCGCCAGCGCGCCCGGGGACTCCAGGAGGAGGGCGGCGGCACCTGCGCCGGCGCCGGCGATCCACTCGCGACGGTTGATCTGTGACGAACGCATGGCCGAACGTATCGCCTCGCCGGGGGCGAGGTCAATGACCGAGGCCGGGAGCCGCGCGGCGGAAATAAGTCGCGCGGTGCCGTCAGAAAGGAGTATCGTCCGGGATCTCCCCCTGTTGTCCCGGAACTGTCGAGGGTGCCGCGATGTCACGTCGGGCCCTGATCGGAACAGTCGCAGGCATTGCTGCCGCGATGGTGGCCGTCGCCGTCATCGGCCGTATCGGTAGCCCCGCATCCAGCGGCCGTGCACGCCCGGCCGCCACAGCCGCGGAGGGCCCCGTGAGCGCCACGCATACCGTCCTCGTCCTGCTGCACGAGGCGTCAGCCGACCAGCAGGCCGCCCGTCTGCAGAGCGCCTACCGCGTCATCACCCTGCTGCCGCCGCGCGTCCTCGTGCTCCAGATCGACGATGAGGCGCTGGCCGAGATCGGCCGGGACCCGAACCTCGCAGGGGTGTACGTGCGGGACGTGCCAGCCGAGGTGATCGCTCGTCTGCGGCCGGACGAGAAATTGTTCGTGGAGGCGTGGATCCAGCAGCAGGCCAGCGGGAACAAGCGGCGTCCCGGTGAAGGCCTCTCGTGGGACGCGCCGGGCTTCACGCCTCCGGATGCTCCCCCCAGGAAGCGACCGTCGTAACTCGGCAGAGGAGGTGGCTATGGCTCAGGACCTTGGGTTCCAGGAGATTCTCGTCATTCACGAGGCGGCTGGCGCCCCTCCCGCTGCCGGTACCGTCCTTCCGGAGGTGGCCGCACCGCCGCTCGAACCGGAGGTCGAAGAGGCCCGGGTCCTGCTGCGGTTCGGCGATCGGGTGGAAATCAGGGCGGGCGCGCCGGTGGAAGCCGGCGTGCGCGCACCGGGCCCGCGGATGCCCGCCGTGGCCGACGCCACGCTCGAAGGGCTGACCGAGACCGAGCGCTTCGGCGTGGAGGCCATGCGCCTCCGCGCCGATCCGGGGTACAAGGTGGTCCGGCCGCGCGAGGGTGAACGGTGGGACATGCCAGGCTGCGCGGGCGCGCCTGAAGCCTCGCTGCTGGAGGCCGGCGCTCCGGCGCCCGGGGCCTTCGGCACCAGCGACTTCCTGATGGGGAGCGTCGCGCTCGGCGTCGTGATCGTCAACGGGCCCACCGCGGCCACTCGCTTCACCGCGGCCGAGCAGACCAAGGTGGTGGCCGAGGTCCAGGCGGGAGCCGCCTTTCTCGCGAACTTCAACCCCTGGGCCGGCGTCAGCTTCTCGTTCGACGTGCGTGTGGTGAGCATCACCACGCAGCCCAATGCCGCCGCCGCCGACAACGAGAGCCGCTTCCGGAACCCCGCCATGGCGGCCCTCGGCTTCGCCGCCGACTGGAGTGGGGTGACCGCGTACGTCAACTCCATCCGGTCCAGCCTGCGCACCAACTGGGGGTACTGCGTCTTCTTCGTGAAGGGCTACCCGCTGAATCACTTCGCCTACGCCTCCATCGGCGGACCGCGCATCGTCATGGACTACGCCAACGATGGGTGGGGCCCGGACAACATCGACCGTGTCTTCGCGCACGAGACCGGCCACATCTTCAGGGCCCCGGACGAGTACGCGTCCAGCGGGTGCAACTGCGGCGGCACCTGGGGCCGGTTCGACGAGCCCAACGCGAACTGCGAGAACTGCGCGGGCGCGGCCGGCGTGGACTGCCTGATGCGGGCCAACACCTGGGCGATGTGCGGCTCCACCAAGCGCCACTTCGGGTGGGGGCTCACGTCGATGCGGACGAACCAGCCCTCGATGTGCAACGTGGTCAGTCGCAGCCGGGACCACCTGGACGTCTTCGTGTGCGATCGCGCGTCCAACACGCTGACGGCGGCGTGGGAGCCCGCGATGGTGAGCTGGTGGGAAGGTTGGTGGAACCTGCTGGGTGGTCGTGCGGCACCTGGAGCGCCGGTTACGGCGGTGTCCCGCCGCGCGAATTTCCTGGATGTGTTCGTGGTGGGCACCGACGGCGGCGCCTACACGTGCGCGTGGACGCCGTCCACGGGCTGGCGCGGCTGGTGGCGCATCGGCAGCGCGGTCTTCCCACAGGGCGCGATGATCAACGCCGTGGTGCGGAGCACCGATCATCTCGACATCTTCGCCACCGACCGCAGCGGGCGCGTGCTGAGCGCGGCCTGGGAGCCCGCATTCACCGACGGGTGGCACGGCTGGTGGCACATCCGGGGGGGCGCCGCGCGTCCCGGCGCGCCGGTCACCGCGGTGTCGCGCAGCGCGAACAAGCTCGACATCTTCGTGATCGGGACCGACGGCGGCTGCTACACGGCCGCGTGGGAACCGGCCTTCGCGGATGGCTGGCACGGGTGGTGGCGCATTCTCACACCCGTATTCCCGCAGGGCTCGTACGTCGGCGCCGTGTCACGGAGCGCCGATCACCTGGACATCTTTGCGACCGACACCGGTGGCCGCGTCCTGACCGCCGCGTGGGAACCGGCCTTCGCGGACGGCTGGCACGGGTGGTGGCACATCCGGGGCGGCATGGGGCGCCCGGGCGCGCCCGTCGGCGTGGTGTCACGCAGCGCGAACAAGCTCGACGTGTTCGTCGTGGGCACCGACAACACCATCTTCACGGCGGCCTGGGAGCCGGCCTTTGCCGATGGCTGGCATGGGTGGTGGAACCTCAACGGTGGCAAGGCCGCACACGGGTCGCTCGTGACGGCGGTGTCGCGGCGCCCGGACTTCATGGACGTCTTCGTGATCGGCCTCGACGGGCGCGCCTGGAGCGCGGCATGGAGCCCCGGTCAGCCATGGCACGGCTGGTGGCCGATGGGCAAGTAGGGGGCCGCCGCATTCGTGCCGGCATTTCGCTTGTCTTCGGCCTGCGGACTTCGCTATCGTCGAGCGACGTTCGTTGATGGCCATCGATACGCCCGCACACGACCCGCCCGGGAGCGACGATCTCCCGGGCATCTTCGACTACCTGTTGGCGACCCGCGGCTGGATGCTGTTCGAGTCGGTTGTGCCCGCGGGACTGCTGGCTCGTCTGCGCCTGGACATCGCCGCCCATGTCGAGCGGTGCGGCCGTCTGCAGGTGGCTGCGGGCATCGGGGCCGAGCCCGACGGCACTGCCCACCACGTGCTCGGGCAGGACGACAGCCTCGACGAGTTCCTCGGGCACCGCTTCCTGTCGTCGTTCGTGGGCCGGTTCTTCGGCGATGCGCCGTACATCCTCCATGCCTTCAATCCGGTCACGGTGGCCCCGCACAGCCGCACCTACGTGCATCGGATTCACCGGGACGCGGGGACGTGGGCCGGCTCGTTCCGGCTGCTCCTCAACATGCTCGTGATGATCGACGAGTTCACCGTCGAGAACGGGGCCACACATGTGCTCTCGGGCTCGCACCACGTGGCCGCGCGCCCACCAGACGCGATCTTCTGGCGCCATGCCGAACGGCTGGTCGGCCCCGCGGGCTCGATCGTGCTGTTCGACTCCAATCTCTGGCACGCGGCCGGCGTCAACGTCGGCGATCGCAGCCGTGCCGGGCTCACGCTGCGCTTCAGTCGTCCGTTCCACAAGCAACAGCTGGACTACCCGCGCTTCCTCGGGGCCGACTACGGCGCCCGCCTGTCCGGCGAGATGCGGCAGCTGCTCGGGTACACCTCGCAGGTACCCGCTGACTACGGCGAATGGTACCGCCCGGCCGCGACGCGGCTGTACCGCGCCGACAACTGGTGACAGGCATGCGCGACTACGATCGGGAGGCGAGTGCGGTCGAGGGCCGGCCGTACGACTACGAGTTCGATCGCATCGTGCGCGACTACATGATGCGCGCGTTCGGGCCCTTCCTGCCGGAGGGACCCGCGCTGGAGCTCGGGTGCCATCAGGGCGAGTCGACGATGGTACTGGCGGGCCGTTTCCCGGATCTCACGGTGGTGGACGCGGCGCCCACGATGATCGCGGCGGCCCGTGCGGCGCTGCCGGCGCGCGTCCGGTTCGTCACCGGCACCTTCGAGTCCGTCGCTCTCCCCGGGGCATACGACGCGATCTTCCTGATCAACGCACTGGAGCACGTGGACGACGCGGTGGCGGTGCTGCGCCGGGCGCGCGGGTGGCTGAGCGCGCGCGGCAGGCTCTTCGTGCTCGTGCCGAATGCCAACGCGCCGTCGCGCCAGATCGCCGTGAAGATGGGCCTCCTGCCGTTCAACCAGGCGGTCGCGGAGACGGAGCGGGCCCACGGGCATCGGCGGACGTACGCCTTCGACACGCTGGAGGCGGACCTCCGTGCGGCCGGCCTGACACTGGTGCATCGCGGCGGGATCATCTTCAAGGCGCTCGCGAACTTCCAGATGGACCGGGCGCTGCAGGCGGGCATCATCACGCCGTCGTACATCGAAGGGTGCTACCAGCTCGGGGTGCAGTACCCGGACCTGTGCGCCAGCATCTACGCGATCTGCACACGCTGATGCTCGAGGACGTCGCCATGCGGGCCGGAGCCGTGGACCGCACCGCGACCGGCTACGGCTCGCGCCAGTACGCCGAGGCGCTCTCGGAGTTCGGCACGCCGCTGGAGCTGCCGCGCTGCAGCGGGTGGGTGCTTCAGCGCCCCATCCCGGGCACGCCCCACCTGGACGCCATGGGCTGCTATCCCGTCTTTGCGTGCCGGGACTGGTCGAGGTTGCGCGACGACATCGAGGCCCTGCCGGACGGCCTCGTCAGTCTCGCGCTGGTGACCGATGCGTTTGGCAACTGGTCGGAGCCTCTCCTGCGCCGCTGTTTCGACCGCGTGCTCCGGTTCAAGGACCACTTCGTCTACGACCTGGCGTTTCCGCCAGAGCAGCACGTGTCGTGGAGCCACCGGCGCAACGCGCGATCGGCGCTGCGTCACCTGTGGGTCGAGGTGACCACCGACGCCGCGAGGCACCTCGACGAGTGGGCGGCGTTGTACGGAGCGCTCGTCGAACGGCGGCGCATCACGGGGATTCGGGCGTTCTCGGCCGGATCGTTCGCGCGTCAGTTGCGGGTCCCTGGCGTCACCATGTTCCGGGCGTTCCACGGCCACGACGTGATCGCCGCGCAGTTGTGGTACACGGACGACGACGTGGCGTACAGCCACCTCACCACGGGCGGCCACGCGGCCTACACGCGCGGCGCCGTGGACGCGCTCCACTGGTCGGCCCTCCAGCACTTCCGGGGCAGGGTGCGCTGGCTGGACCTCGGCGGGGGAGCCGGCCTCACGAGCGACGGCCGCGACGGGCTCAGCGCGTTCAAGCGTGGATGGTCCACGGCCAGCCGGCCGGTGTTCTTCTGCGGCCGCATCCTCGACCCGCCTCGCTACGCGCAGATCCTGCGCGAGCAGCACGTGCCCGAGACCGACTACTTCCCGGCGTACCGCCAGGGCGAGTTCACATAGGGGCCGCTCGTTCGTCTCGTTGATGGCGGGCCAGCGGCCCGGAAGGGTGGACACTCGCGGAGATTCATGGGAGCATCAGGCCCGAAACGTCGTCGTCTTCCGGGGGGAGCAGCCATGCACGCTCGGCCGCAGCACGTCGCCTTCGCGCTCACCGTCGTCGCACTCCTGTTGCCCGTCGTGAGCCCGCTGACGGCGCAGACGCCGGTTGCCGCGGGCCGGCCCTGGGTGGTGCCGCGCACGCCAGACGGCAGGCCGGACCTGCAGGGCAACTGGAGCAACGAGACCCAGACGCCGCTCGAGCGGATGGGCACGCGGGATGCGACGTTGACGGCCGCTCAGGCCGACGCCATCGAGCAGCGCGCACGGGCGGTCGCCGAGTTCCGTGACCAGCCGAGCGACCCGAATCGCGGCGCGCCGTCGGTGGGCGGCAACGAGAAGTCACTGACCGCGCCCGGCGAGCCGTCGTTCATCGAGCGGATTGCCGAGCTGGCCGGCGGCAAGGTGGGCGGCTACAACGGCTTCTGGCTGGACCCCGGCGACAACGTCATCCGGATCGACGGCGTCCCGCGCAGCTCGATCATCATCGACCCGCCGGACGGGCGCATCCCGCCTCTCACGGCCGCGGGCCGGCGGCGCCTGGGCGAGCGCGCGGCGGAGGCGAAGCGGTTCGGCGAGTTCGACCACCCGGAGGTGCGGCCGCTCTCGGATCGCTGCCTGCTCTCCTTCGGCTCGAACGCGGGCCCGCCGATGCTGCCGAACTACTTCTACAACAACAACTACACGATCGTGCAGACCCGCGACCACGTCGTCATCCTCACCGAGATGGTCCACGACGTGCGCATCATCCGTCTCGGGGCCGCCAGCCACGCCCCGTCGAGCATCCGCCCGTGGTTCGGGGACTCCATCGGCCGGTGGGAGGGCGACACCCTGGTGGTCGAAACCACCAACATCCACCCGCTGCAGCTGGCGCAGACCAGCATCCTGTGGGCGTATCGCGGCGCCTCGGACCAGCTGAAGGTGATCGAGCGGTTCACACGCACCGGGCCCGACACGCTGCTGTATCGCTTCACGATGGAGGACCCCGACACGTTCACGGCGCCCTTCACCGGTGAGCTGCCGTTCACGAGGACGGACGAACAGATCTACGAGTACGGCTGCCACGAGGGCAACTACGCCATGGCCAACATCCTGTCGGGTGAGCGCGCGAAGGAGAAGGAGACCGAGCAGAAGAAGGAATGATGGTACAACCTCCCTCGGGGAACGTTGAATGGAACCCGCAGGGAGGATGATCCGTGGACAAGGCCGTGCAGACGCAACTTGCCAACATCGAGAAGCGGACCGGGAAGTCGCTCGATGAACTGGCGGGCATCATCAAGGGCAGCGGGCTCGCGAAGCATGGGGAGATCCGCGACATGCTCAAGCGCGACCTGGGCATGGGTCACGGCGACGCCAACACCCTGGTGCACGTCGTGCTCCAGTCCGACGGCGCCTCGGCCGCCGCGGCCGCCGGCAAGTCCACCGACACCGTGCTGGACGAGATCTACGCGGGCCCGAAGGCGGCGCTGCGGCCCATTCACGACGCGTTCATGGCCCACCTGTCCACGTTCGGCGACTTCGAGATCGCGCCCAAGAAGGGCTACGTCAGCCTCCGGCGCACGAAGCAGTTCGCGATGATTGGACCGGCCACGAACACGCGCGTCGAGGTGGGCCTCAACATCAAGGACGCGCCGGTCGCTCCGCCGGGAGCGGCCCCCGCGCGGATCGAGGCGCAGAAGCCGGGCGGCATGTGCCAGTACAAGGTCAAGCTCACCGACCCGCGCGAGGTGGATGCCGCGCTGATGGCGTGGGTGCGGCAGGCCTACGACGCGGCGGGGTAGGCCCGTGCGAGCAGGTCTGCCGTGTTCGCCTCGATCATCGCCGACAGCCGGTCGAGCGGCAGATCGTTGGCGTCGCTGCCGAAGGGATCCTCGATCTCCTCCGCGATCAGCTCGAGGCTCGCCAGCACGTAGAAGATGAACACGACGACGGGGATGGCGATGTTGCCGAGCGAGAACACGAAGCCGAAGGGCAGCGTCAGCGAGTAGATGACGATGAACTTCTTGAGGAACGACGAGTAGGTGTAGGGGATCGGGGTGTTCTTGATGCGCTCGCAGGCGCCGCAGATGTCCATGAACACCGACAGGTCGGCGGCGAGCCCGATCAGCTGATCGCCGGAGATGGCGCCGGCGCGATAGGCGCCGTGCACCCTGGCGTGCATCCGGGCCGCAATCTGGGCCGGCACGTGCCCCTGGGGATCCAGCCCCTCGAGCTCCGGGTGGGGGCGCGCGTCGAGGGCCATGCGCGTCTTCTCGGAGCGCAGGTGCGACTTCAGCGCGTGTGCGAAGCCGCCCACCAGCCGCGCGAACTCGACCCGGCCCGACTGGTCGTCCGCGGGCAGGATGGCCGCCATCTTGATGGCGACGTTGCGGCTCACGTTCACCAGTTGTCCCCACAGCTTGCGCGCTTCCCACCAGCGGTCGTACGCGCTGTTGGTGCGGAACACCAGCAGCATGCTGAGGGCAAAGCCCATCAGGCTGTGCATCACCGGCAGGTTGCTGACGAAGTCCTGGCGCGACAGCCGCAGGTACTCGGTCTCGACGTAGCCCACGACCCAGGTGAAGAGGCCCACGAGGACGAGCATCGGCAGCAGCTTGCGGACGGTGTCCGAGCGATGGAGCGCCAGCGCGGCGACCCAGTTGCGGGAGTCGTAGGTGATCATGCCGGCGCAGTGAGGAGATCGGGTCGAGCCGTCAGCGTGGCGTCTTCGCGCCCGGCGGCGGACCGTCGGGATGCTTCGAGCAGACGGGCGGCTGCTCGGCGCTCCACGCCATGGTCGCGATGCGCCAGTGCCCCTCGTACTTGATGAGCGTGAACGCGTCCACGCCGCAGTGCGACCAGGTGCCGTCGCGGTACAGGTCGTACGGATACCACACCACGGCCAGCGGACCGTTCACGCGCACCTCCGGGCTCCAGCCGCGTTCGGTCACCGAGGCGTTCATCGGCGCGTCCCGTTGCTGCGCCCGCGTGCGGGCGCCGTAGCGCGTGACGCCGTTGCTGGTGCTGGTAGGAAAGAGGATGGCCTCGGGGAGCATGAGGTCGGTGAGGGCGCCCAGGTCCCCGCGCGAGATCGCGGCCAGCGCGGCATCGGCCACCGCCACGGCGGCGGCGCGCTCAGCGGACGCGTCCTGGGCCGTCAGCGACGCCGGCTGGATGAGCGCGATCGTCGCCAGGGCGGCGATCGTCAAGCCGGGGATGGTGTGTCCAGTCATGAGAGCCTCCAGGGTCCGGACGACGATAGCAGATCGCGCCACCGGCCCGCGCGACCACGGCGCGTGCAGTGGCCGGTTCAGTCCGCTCCGGCCTTTGAACGGCACGAGGGCATGCACTATTCTGTGACGGTGATGGACAACGACAAGAAGTGCCCGTTTTCGGGCCGTGCGCACAGCGGTACCTCGAACCGTGACTGGTGGCCCAACCAGCTGAACCTGAAGGTCCTCCACCAGCACCCGCCCGCCGGCAATCCGATGGGCGAGGCGTTCAACTACGCCGAAGCATTCAAGACCCTCGATCTCGACGCCCTGACGAAGGACATCGAGCAGGTGATGACGACATCGCAGGACTGGTGGCCCGCCGACTTCGGCCACTACGGCCCCCTCTTCATCCGCATGGCCTGGCACAGCGCGGGCACGTACCGGATCCACGACGGCCGTGGCGGCGCCGGCGCCGGCACGCTGCGCTTCGCGCCCCTCGGCAGCTGGCCCGACAACGCGAACCTCGACAAGGCGCGCCGGCTGCTCTGGCCGATCAAGCAGAAGTACGGCCGGAAGCTCTCGTGGGCCGACCTGATGGTCTTCACCGGCAACGTCGCCCTGGAGTCCATGGGGTTCAAGACGTTCGGCTTCGGCGGCGGGCGCGAGGACGTCTGGGAGCCGGATCAGGACGTCTACTGGGGCTCCGAGAAGACGTGGCTGGCCGACGAGCGCTACAGCGGCGACCGGGATCTCGAGAACCCGTTGGCCGCGGTGCAGATGGGCCTGATCTACGTGAACCCCGAAGGCCCGAACGGGAAGCCCGATCCCCTCGCGGCCGCGCGCGACATCCGCGAGACGTTCCGCCGCATGGCGATGAACGACGAGGAGACCGTGGCGCTCATCGCCGGCGGGCACACCTTCGGCAAGACGCACGGCGCCGGCCCGGCAACCCACGTCGGCCCCGAGCCGGAGGGCGCGCCGATCGAGCAGCAGGGCCTGGGCTGGAAGAGCAGCTACGGCAGCGGCAGGGGCGGCGACAGCATTACCAGCGGCATCGAGGTCACCTGGACCACCACGCCGACGAAGTGGAGCCACGACTTCTTCAGGCACCTCTTCGAGTACGAATGGGAGCTGACGAAGAGCCCGGCGGGCGCCCACCAGTGGACGCCGAAAGGCGGCGCGGGTGCGGGCACGGTCCCGAGCGCGCACGACCCGTCGACGCGCATCGCACCGTCGATGCTGACCACCGACCTGTCGCTCAGGTTCGACCCGGCCTACGAGAAGATCTCGCGGCGCTTCTACGAGCACCCGGATCAGTTCGCGGACGCTTTCGGCAGGGCGTGGTTCAAGCTGACGCACCGCGACATGGGACCGATCGCGCGGTACCTCGGGCCGCTGGTCCCGAAGGAGCCGCAGGTGTGGCAGGACCCGGTTCCGCCGGTCGCGCACGAGCTGATCGGCGCGGCCGACATCGCCGCGCTCAAGGGCCGGATTCTCGCCTCGGGACTGACGACCTCCCAGCTGGTCACGACCGCGTGGGCCTCGGCGGCCAGCTTCCGCGGCACCGACAAGCGCGGGGGCGCCAACGGGGCGCGCATCCGCCTCGCGCCGCAGAAGGACTGGGACGTCAATAACCCGCCCGAACTGGCGAAGGTGCTGCAAACGCTGGAGGGCATCCAGAAGGCCTTCAACGGCGCGCAGCCGGGCGGGGCGACGCAGGTGTCCCTGGCCGACCTGATCGTGCTCGGTGGCTGTGCGGCCGTCGAGCAGGCGGCGAAGGCGGCTGGACACGACGTCCAGGTGCCCTTCACGCCGGGACGCACCGATGCGACACAGGAGCAGACCGACGTCGAGTCCTTCGCCGTGCTCGAGCCGACGGCTGACGGCTTCCGCAACTACCTGGCGCCGGGACAGGCGCTGCCGGCCGAGCACCTGCTGCTCGAGCGGGCGCGCGCCCTGACGCTGACCGCGCCCGAGATGACCGTCCTCGTCGGAGGCCTGCGCGTACTGGGCGCCAACACCGGATCGTCGAAGGCAGGCGTGTTCACCACGCGGCCAGGGACGTTGACCAACGACTTCTTCGTCAACCTGCTCGATATGCACCTGGAGTGGAACCCGACGTCCGGCGCGGCGGACACCTTTGCCGGTCGGCGGCGCGGGTCGAGCGACGTGACGTGGACGGGCAGCCGGGTGGACCTGATCTTCGGGTCGAACTCGGAGCTCCGCGCGCTCGCGGAGGTCTATGCCTGTGACGACGCGAAGGCGACGTTTGTGCAGGACTTCGCGGCCGCGTGGGCCAAGGTGATGAACCTCGACCGCTTCGACCTCGCCTGATCGTCGCCCGGGCGGACGGGGTCGCGCGCGACCCGCCTTCGCGGCCCCGTCCGACACGACACCTTCGACGCAGACGGGCCTTCCGAGGAGACCAGTCATCGAAGGGCATCCTCGCTGGCGCCTGCCGAATGCGCTGGCCCGGCGTCCGGGCCGCCCGGCCCTGCAGGCCCGCCTCCGGAGTTCAGCATGATCGCCAAGGTCATCATCGGCACGTTCGGCACGCTGGCCCTGCTGGTCGGTGTGCTCGTCCTCGTCGGGCGGGTCCGCCTCTACACCCGCGGCGTCAAGACGACGGGCGAGGTGGTGTCCGGCATCACCCGCAAGGACTTCCGCTCGGGCGCGGCGCCGCGCACGACACACAAGCCGATCATCGAGGTGCTCGACACCTCCACCAACGAGCGGTTCACCTTCAGCTCGTCGTTCGCGGCGAGCACGACGCGCATCAAGATCGGCGAGAAGCTGCCGGTGCGCTACATCCCAGGCGACCACGACCTGGCCGAGATCGACCGGCTGGCCCCGATGTGGTTTTTTCCGGTGGGGACACTCTTCTTCAGCGGCCTGCTGTTCTGGGTGTTGGGACGCATCTGACCGGATCGGGGCGCTGCCTTACTTCGCGGCCGCGCTGTCCCATCCCGGCATCTTCGAGCCGTCGAGGCCTCCGACGTCGAAGCTGGCGGTGCGCGTCCCGCCGGCCTTCACCGGAAACTCGATCTGGATGCGCGTGGCGCCGCGGGTGAGTGTCCAGAGCGTCTGCCAGTCGTTGACGAACATCGCGATCGCCTCGTCGGTCGGCGGACGACGGCCGGCCATCGGCTTCGGCGGGGCCTCGTCGACGGTGACCTGCACGGTGCACTTGCCGTAGCAGTCGAAGTCACCACCCTGCAGGACGAGATAGCTGCTGCGGCCCCACGAGTCGTGGTCCCGGAAGATCAGGCGGACCGGCTTCGCGCCGCTGCCGTCCACGTCCACATCGCTGGCCGACGAGAGCGCCGCGGTCACCTGGTGCATCTTCCCTGGCGCGGTCTCCTGGTAGCTCCACAGGGCCGCGAGCCGGCTGGCTTCGCGGCGCGCGGCGGCCTCCTCGCGCGCCTTCGTCTCTTCGGCCGCGGCGGCGGCGCGCTTGGCCTCCGCCTCGGCGCGGCGTGCTTCGCCGCCGCAGCCCAACGAGAGGGCGATCCCGGCAGCTACGAACGTGACGATGAACCTCACGGCTGACTCCTCCTTATCCAGCGGTCGATGCGTTGCTCCAGCATCGTGAGCGGCATCGAGCCGCCGCCGAGGACGACGTCGTGGAAGGCACGAACGTCGAACCGGCTGCCAAGCGCGGCCTCGGCCTTGCGCCGCAGCTCCTGGATCTTCAGCATCCCGATCTTGTAGGCGGTGGCCTGGCCGGGCAGCACCATGTAGCGCCGCACCTCGGAGCGCGCCTGCGGTTCGGTCGTCGGCGAGTTCGCGAGGAAGTACTGCACCGCCTGCTCCTCGGACCAGCCCTTCGCATGCAGGCCCGTGTCCACCACAAGGCGGATGGCCCGCCAGATCTCCGAGCCGAGCCGGCCGAAGCGCGAGTAGGGATCCTGGTAGGTGCCGGGCATCTCGCGCGCCAGCCACTCGGCGTAGAGCCCCCAGCCCTCCACGTACGGCGTGAAGATCGCCTGTCGCCGGAACGTCGGGATGGTCGTCAACTCCTGCGCAATGGCCACCTGCATGTGGTGGCCCGGCAGGCCCTCGTGATACGCGATGACCTCCAGCTCCGACCTGGGCATCGCCTGCATGTCCGCCAGGTGCGCGTAGTAGACGCCCGGCCGTGAGCCGTCCGGCGTGCTGGGGAAGTAGTGTTGCGCGGCGCCAGGCTGTTCGCGGAACGGCTCGACGCGTTTCACGACGAGATCGGCCTTTGGTAGGATACCGAAATACTTCGGCAGGACGGCCTTGATCCGGTCGATGGCGCTCGTCGCGTCCCTGATGTAGGCCGCACGGCCCTCGTCGGTGTTCGGGTAGTAGTAGCGCGGGTCATCCTTCTTGTCGCGGAGCTCCGCGAAGAAGGCCTGCAGGTCGCCCGCGAAGCCCACTTCCGTACGGATCGCGTCCATCTCCTTGCGCAGGCGCGCGACCTCGTCGAGCCCGATCTGGTGAACCTGTTCGGCCGTCAGCGCCGTCGTGGTCTGGTTGGCGAGCCGCTCCCGATAGTACGCCGCCCCATTGGGCAGCGATCCGACGCCGGATGTCTTCTCCGGTGCGTTGAGGCGATCCTCCTTCTGCCATTCGATGAGGTCCCGGTACGCCGTCCTGAACGGGCCGGTCAGCGCCGCCCGTGCCTCGTCGAGCACCGCCTTCGCCTTCGCATCGTCCAGCGTGCCCTTTTTCTGCAGGTCGGCGACCTTGGCCTTGACGTCGGCCCAGACCGCGCTGTCGGTGCCGCTCTCGTCGAACGGCGCGCCGGTGACGATCTTCGTGGACTCGTCGATGACGAAGTCGAACGCGAAGCGCGGAGGGCGGACACCCGCGACGACGTTGCGCTTGGAGATCTCGATGAGCTGGCGGACCGCCCGGCCCGATTCGCGGATGCGCGCGACGTACGCGTCCAGGTCCGCGGCGTCATCGACCCGGTGGAACGCGATGAGCAGCTGAGGGAAGAAGGTGTGGATGGCCGACATCTGGTCGAAGACGTAGGCGTTGGCCCGGAAGGGCAGGGCCGCCTCGGCCTGCTGCAGCTGGTAGAGCCACAGGTCGTACGACGTCTGCGCCTCGGGCGAGAGCTTCGCGTAGTCGAACGACCGCTTCATCTCGGCGACCGACGCGCGCTGCCACGCGAGCAGCCGGTCCTGGGCGGCGAGGGACATGTCGTCGATCGCGGCGGACTTCCGGCCGAGGAAGGTCTGCTGGATCGGGCTGAAGGCGAGTTGTTCCTCGTACTTCGCCTCGAACCAGGCGTTGATGCGCGCGGTGTCATCGGGCTGGGTGGCAGGTTGCCGGGCAGGGAGCCCCTGCCCCGCCAGGAGGACGAAGGCCGTGGCCATGGCGACGGTCAGTCGTGACATGACCAGATCTTGTACCACTGGCAGAGACCGTTGCGGGTGGAGTGGGCGTGACCCGACTCATCCATCCGTGCTGGCCGACATCGGCTGCGGGATCGGCGCGGTGATGGCGGCCACGCTCCATCGGTAGCCTGAGATGCGAGGCATCCTCTTCGACCAGGCCCACGTCATCGAGCGCACCACGGCGCCCGTCCGCGAGGCCGGCTGCGCCGACTGCTGCACGCTGCTCAGCGGCAACTTCTTCGAGGCGGTCCCGTCCGGCGCGGACGCCTGTACCATGCGCCACATCATCCACGACTGGTCGGACGAGCTCTGCGTCACGATCCTCGGCAACATCCGCCGCGTCATTCCGACGGACGGCCGCCTGCTGGTCATCGAAACCGTCGTGCCCGCGGGCAACGAGCCGTCGCCCTCGAAGCTCTTCGACATGGCGATGATGGCGCTGCCCGACGGGATGGAACGCAGCGAGGCCCAGTCCCGCGCGATCGTCGAGGCCTCGGGCTTCCGGCTGACGGGGATCACGCCGACCGCGTCGCCGGTGTCGGTCATCGAGGCACGACCGGTGGAACAGGTCTCCTCAGCCTCTCGGGCCCGAGGACAGCCCCGGCAGGAACCGCGCGTGCGAGACACGCAGCGCCGTCAGATCCTGCGGCTGAATCTTGAGGTGCAGGGCGATCCGGTGGATCTCGGATTCCTCGGCCACCGAGATGGCCTCGTCGGTGGCCGCCACGCGGAAGAGGCACCGTGCCAGCGCCAGCTTCTCGTCGTAGGTGGCCGCCTCGGCGAAGTCGCGGGCGATCTCGAAGTCGGCCGTGCCCCCGAACATCAGGTGCGCGGACCGCGCCAGGCCCACGACAAGGACGGCCTGGTCGGCCGTCAGTGCACCCTCCTGCACCACCAGGTCCTCCATCGACCGGGTCTCCTCGGGGCTGACGTGCTGGTCGGCATGCGCGACACGGCCGAGCAGGTAGGCGAATCGCGCGAGGTGGCGTGCCCGCGCGGGGTCGAGGTGCTCCAGCGAGTTGACGAGGTCGCGGAGGGGCGCCCGGTCGGGCGTCTCCAGGCGTGTCTGCCCCAGCCCGAGCCAGCGCTGGATGGTGTCGAACGGCATAACGTATCTTACGGCGGTCCAGCCGGCGCCGGCCCAGGCGCGTGGACCGGCGTCGGTCGTGCCTGCGTTGCAGAGGACCAGCGCCTCCGATATGCTTGGCACGGCCGTTTAACGGCAAGAGGTGTTCATCGATGCGCGTACGACTGCTTTCCGTGTCTGCAGTGGCTCTCCTGGCCCTGCTCGTCTCCGCCACGCCCAGCCAGGCCCAGGCCGAACTGCGGTTCGGCGTGTGGGACAACTCCACCAACCCGAACAACGTGATGACCTACGAGCCGTTCGAGAAGGGCGGCAGCAAGCTCACCGTGAGCAACCCGAGCAAGCCGGGTGACGAGTGGAGCTACGTGACGTTCTTCGACGGCGTCTACCGGCCGGTGGCGGGACAGAAGGGCGCGGAGACGGCGGTCGAGCTGATCAACGGCAGCGCGAAGAGCATCCGCATCCTCAACAAGCGCGATGGCGTGCTGTATCAGGTGGTCATCAACACGCTCAACCAGGACAACACGCGGATCGACAACGAGTACATCCGCCTGGACAAGGACGGCAAGATCACGGGCGTGACGCACGTGACCTACATCAAGCGCGTCAAGAAATAGTCGTCTCTATTTTCGATCTCGCCTCCGCCTGCGCTCCTCTCGCGACCTCAGTCCTGCCGCAGCGAACGCATCGGATCGACGCGGGCCGCTCGCCAGGCGGGAACGGACGCGGCGGCCAGGCAGGCGGCGGCGATCACCAACAGGCCGGTCAGGTAGGCGATCGGATCGAGGACGTGGATGACGTCACCGATGGCGCCGGCGGCTGGCATCGACAGTAGCAGCGCCGCGAGCGCCAGGACGAGGCCGGCCCCGCCGGCCAGTCCGACGAGCACCGGTCGTGACGTCTGCGCGATGACCAGCCCGGTCACGTCGGTCGAGGTCGCGCCCAGGGCCATGCGGACGCCGATCTCCTTCGTCCGCTGCTCGACCAGGTACGACAGGACGCTGAAGAGCCCGGACACCGTCAGCGCCAGCGCCAGCCCGCCCAGCAGCAGGGTGGCCCAGAACGCGATGCGCAGCAGGTAGGTCTCCATGCGGGCCATTGTCCGCATCGTGAGGATCTGGCCCATGTTCGGGTCGAGCAGGATCAGGCGATCGAGCAGCGTCCGCCGCACCTGGTCGGGGTCCCCGTGCACGCGCGCCACGAGCGACGTCCGGGCGACGCCGCCATGGACCGGCAGGTAGACGCTCGCCTCCTTGATGTCGCTCAGGCGGAAACCCGGGACGTCGCGCGCGACGCCGATCACCGTCGCCGTGCGCGCCATGAACGGAGGTTCCTCCGGGCGGCGGGTCGGCGAATCGAGATTCGGATCGAGCTGCACGACCTGGCCGACGGCGTCCGCCCCGGGGAACATCGTCCAGGCCACGCTCTCGCTGAGGACGACCACCGGCAGCTGACCCGCGCTCTCGACCGGCGTGAACCCTCGACCGCGCACGATGGGGATGCCGAGGACGTCGAAGTACTCGGCCGAGACGAGACGGGAGCCTGCGGCGAAGGTGGTGCTCGTCGACCGCAGTGTCACCGCGCGCGGGACGCTGGTCATGTCGGGCCAGACCGCGGCAGCCGCCACCACCGATGGGTCTGTCGTCACGGCCTGCAGCATGACCTGTCGGGTCGGCTCGTTGGCCACGTCGACGAGGATCGTGTCGGCGGTGCGGAAGCCGGGGTCCGCGGTGGACGAGGCCAGGGAACTGCGAAGGAAGATGGCCGAGCCGATCAACAGCAGTGCCGAGGCCGCCACCTGCAGGCCGATCAGCACGCCCCTCGACCGGCCCGGGCGGGCCTCCGTGAGAACGGTGCCACGCAGCGAGCGCATCGGATCGACGCGTGTGGCCTGCAGCGCCGGCAGCAGCCCGAACAGCGCCGTGGCCACGACGGCGCTGACGGCGAGGAACACGGCCACGCGCCAGTCGCCTCCGGGAATGACGAGCTCGACATCGCCGATGTCCACCGGCAGGTTGCGCATGATGGCGGCGATGAGGGCCTCCAGCGCGGCCCTGGCCATGACGTAGCCGACGACCGAGGCCGTGAGGGAGAGCAGCAGGCTCTCGGTCAGCAACTGGCCGATGATGCGGGCACGCGAGGTGCCAAGCGACAGGCGGATGCCGATCTCCTTCTGCCGCGTCACACCACGCGCCAGGAGGAGGTTGGCGACGTTCGCGCAGCCAATCAGCAGGATGAGCCCGAACGCGAAGAACAGTGGCGTGACGACGATGAGCGCCTCAATCGGCTGAGGGACCGTGCCGCGCTTGGGCAGGAGCGCGATGGAGGACGCAGGGACACCTGGAGCGGAGCCCGCCTGTGGCTGGTACCAGGCTTCGATCTGCGCACGGGCGCTGTCGGCGCTGGTGCCGGGCCGCAGCCGGCCGACGATGCCGACGCCCACGGCGTCCTCGCGTCCGCGATACGAGGGTCGATGCGCGGCGAGCATCGAGAGCGGCGCCCAGTAGTCCGGCGCCGTCACCTCGAGGCCGCGGAACCCTTCCGGCATGATGCCGACGATCTCGTGCGGCGCGCCGTTGATGGTGAGGCGCCGGCCGACGGCCATCGGATCCGCGCCCAGCTTCCGTGTCCAGCCGCGATGACTCAACACGACTACCGGATTCCCGGCCCCACGCTCGTCGTCCGAGGGGAGCAACGTGCGGCCCAGCAAGGCATGCGCGCCCACCACCTGGAAGAAGTTGCCGGTCACCAGCGCGCCAGAGACGACGCGGCCATCGATCCGCGACTCGATGCCGGCGACTTCGGCGTACATGCCGGCAAAGGCGCGCGTCTCGCGCCGCATCGCCTCGAACTGCGGTTGCGTGAACAGCTGCCGCTCGTCCCTCTCGTTTCGGGGCCGCTCCACCGCGAACATCTCGTGGATGTCGGGCACCGCGTCCACCCGGAACAGCATCAGGTTGAGGACGGTGAAGAGCACGCCGACCAGCCCGAGCCCGATCGCGATGGTCGTGACGATGGTGAGGCTGACGAGCGGGGTGCGCGTGCAGGCGCGCAGGGCGTAGCCGATGTCGCGGAGGGTGATCACGTCAGGTCCACCTCTGGCGCTCAGCCCAGGCGCAGCTCCTCGCCGTCGGCGGGAACCAGCACCGGCGTCTTCACCCCGGCCTTCTCGAGCCCGGCGCGGAGCGCACTCCGGGTCAGCACGCAGTGGTTGATCGCCTCCATGTGGACCGCGATCACGCGCGCCCCCGGCACCGCGCGGCACACCTCGACCACGTCGTCCACGTCCATGGTGATGACGCCGCCTTCCAGGAACTGCGCGGCACCGGAGTTGACGATGATGACGTCGGGTGTGTTCGCGGCGATGGCGGCGGCGACGTCCGGACACCAGACTGTGTCCCCGGCGATGTAAAGGGTCGGCTGGCCCGGGTGGCTCAGGACGAAGCCGGAGACCGGCGCGAGGCGTTCGCCGACCGCACCGCGGCCGTGCTGTCCGCCGGTGCGCGAGATGCGGATGTCGTTCCACGTGGCCGTGTCGGCGACCGGCTGCACGGCCGAGAATCCCCAGCCGGCGAACTTCGCGGCGTCGGGGGGCTGGATCAGGATCCGTGTGTCTTTGGGTATGCGCGCGGTCGCCTCGGCATCCCAATGATCGGAATGCGTATGCGTGACCAGGACGGCGTCGATACCATCGAGGACGGCCGTGGCCGGAATCGGCAGCGAGACCAGCGGGTTCGGCCGCGGGTTGGGCGTGCGGGCGATGGGCGGCATCACGCCCTGGTCGCCGAGCATGGGATCGACGAGGAGCGTCCTTCCGCCGTAGTGGATGACGCACGTCGCGTGGCGCAGCAGCCGCACGCGCGCGGTGCGGTCGGCCTGGGTGGCGCCGAGCGAGCCTGCGCCACCGGTGACCGCCAGGCCGATGCCCGCGCCCGCGGTGGTCTGGAGGAACGATCGTCGGTCTGTCTCCATGGCGCCCTCATCGTACTCGCTGGTGCGACAGCCCGGGCGCGCATAATGTCAGCATGAGACGAGGTCGCGGATCAGCCGGCGCATGGGCCGTTCTCACCATCTTCGCCTTGGCCGACAGTGCTGGTCTGGCGACTGTCCACCGTCAGGGCGCGTCCGCGCCTGAGCAGGCGGCGCCGGCCAGGGCAGGGCAGCGCGCGGCCCCGGCTCATCTCACCGTGAGCGTGCCACATCCCGAGACCGTGTTGTCGCTGGACGGCCGCGCGGTCGTGGGCACGGGGCCCACGCGGGAGCTGGAGACAGCCGCGATCGAGCCACGCGAGCAGCGGCGCGTCACCCTGACGGCCAGCTGGAATCCGAACACCTACACCACGATGACGCGGACCACGCAGGTGTCGGTCGGCGCGGGGGAGCGCGTCACCGTCGACATGACGCGCGACAGCCCGGGCGATCGGGTGCGGGTGATCTACGTGCCGACACCATCCGACGTCGCGGCCGAGATGGTCAGGCTGGCCGGCGTCACGCCCGCCGACGTCGTCTTCGAGCCTGGCTGCGGCGACGCCCGCATCACCATCGCCGCGATCAAGGCCGGCGCGTCGCGGGCCATCTGCGTGGATCTCGACCCCGAGCGCGCGAAGGAATCACGCGCCAACGTGGAGCTGGCCGGCCTGGCGGACCGCATCGACGTCCGCCAGGGCGACGCGCTCGACGTCAAGGACCTCTCGGACGTCACGGTCGTGCTCCTCTACATGGGCGATCACTTCAATCAGCTGATTCGCCCGGTGCTCTGGCGCTCGCTCCGGCCCGGCGCCCGGATCGTGTCGCATCGCTTCACGATGGGCGACTGGCAGCCGGACCGGACCATCAGCATCCAGAGCGACGAGGGTGGCGGGACCTACGACGTGCACCTGTGGACGATGACCGAGGAAGTGAAGCGGAAGGCGGCTCCGTGAGTGTGTGGCTCGGCGGTCACTTGAGCTTCGGGATGGTGGCCCCAGGGCGCCTGCCACGCGTCGCATCGGCGACCGGTGTCCAGCAGGCGGCGGCAGCCCGCTATCGTTGCACGACCGCCAGAGCATACGGTTCGTGCCCCACCCCCGTTACCGTGGCGACGACGCTGCGCGCGCGGAGGTCGATCACGTAGAGGTGACCCAGCTCCTGCGAGAACGGCGGCGACGCAGGGCCTCCGCTGATCACCGCGTATCGGCCGTCGGCGGTGATCGCGGACCCTCTCGGGCGCGCCGGCTGTCCGTCGGGCCGCGTGAGCGCGATGCGGGCCACCTCCGCGTCAGGACGACCGGCGATTGCCTGCTCGAGGTCGACGATCGACACGTTGTGGGCCCGCACGTTCGGGACCACCAGCGTCCGGCCGTCCGGGGTGACGGACGGGATGAGCGGATGCGTCTCGTCCGAGGGATCGTCGGTGCCGACGAGGACACGAGCCACTTCGGCGCGGGTCTGGCCGGCGCCCGCCCGATCGACGTCGACGACGGAGATCGCGTTGCCCGCTGCCCCGTCGGTTTGACTGCCGCCGTTCGCGACGACGATGTGACGGCCGTCGGGCGTCGCGGTGATGCCCCACGGGCCCCGCTGCATCGGGATACGACCGATCTCCGCACGCGGGTCGCCTCCGAGCGCGCGACCGAGATCGATCACCGAGACGTCGTTGGTCCCGCCGTTTGCGGAGAAGACATAGGCGCGCCCATCGGAAGCCCGCCCGAGCGCCAACCCGTTCGGGTTGGGGAAGCAGCCAAAGCTGCGATCGGGGGCGCGAACGGCCACGTCACGCGGCGGCCCGTGCGGCGCCACGTAGGGCACCGGGTAGTAAGCGCAAGGATGCCCGGGTGCCCCCAGTGCAAGCTCGACGGTGCCGCGAAGACTGCCGGTCCGCCGGTCGAGGAACGCGATGCGATTGCCGCCGTCTTCCGTCAGGTGGTTCTCGGCGTTGGCAACGATCAGCAGATCTGGCAGAAGCACGAGGCCGAGCGCCCCGAAGCCGCCGGAGTCCATATGCCGCCGCAGGGCGCGCGCGGTGCCGTCGTTTCGTGGGTCCAGCAGGTCGTCCATGTCGAGCACCGCGATCTGTCCGCGGCCACCATGCTGGCGGAACCCGGCGTTGTCGACGGCCCCGTGATGATTCACCACGTAGACGGTGCGGCCGTCCTCGCTGACGACGAGATTGGCCGGATCGCCGAGCGGGCGTCCGTCCAGGGCCTCCGTCGCCACCCTGGCGCGGCCCACGATCGCCCTGGCCGTGCTGTTGTTCGCCGCGTCGAGTGCGGCATCGAGCGAGACGACGTAGAGATACGGGAGTCGCCTTCCTGTCGCCAGGATGTACCGATGCGTCCCTTCCGGCGCCTGCGCCACGAATGCCGCAAGCGACGCCGTCATCGTGAGTACAAGGCCGAGCGCGGTGGGTCGTCGCATGGGAGGCCCTCTGTGGGCCGCCATTATAGGGAATCGTGATTCGTCACGGCAGGTGATTCACTGCACAGCGCCGACAGGCGGCGGGTGCCGGGCTGGATGGCTGCGCGCTGACGCCGCGGCGGCAAGCCCCCGGGTCAGATGTCAGCGACCCGCGCCGGCGCCTGGCTCGCCAGCGGAAGCCCCGCTGCCTCGCAGATCACCACGCGCTCGAACGCCAGGCCGAGCGCACGCGTGTCGTCCGATGGCCCCAGCATGGAGGGCACGCACGGCCGATCGATCTGAAAGACGATATGCAGGTACCCGTGGGCTGCCGTGTCGGCCGGGATGTGCATCATGAGCTCGGAGGAACCGCCGTTCACCACGAACTGCCAGCGGCCCAGTTCCCGCCCGTTGACGACGGCCTTCACGTCGAGTGTCCGTTCGGGGCAATAGGGCATCGCCAGCGCCGTGAACAGCAGGTCGCCGCAGTTGGCCGATGACAGACGACACAGCAGCTCGGCTTCCGGGCCGTCCGTCCACCTGTGGCCCTGTTCCGGTTCTGCCCAGCCAGTCCGGGTGTAGAGCTGCGAGTTGCCCCAGGAGGCGAAGTCGATTTCGCGTCCCACCTCGTACTCGATGGCGCCGTACCCGGGGTCGATCGTGTACACGTCGGCGGCGAGATCGGCGACACCGGCAAACGGCAGGGCGGTGAAGCCGCTCACGTCCACGCTGCAGGCCTTGTGCACGTAATCCATGACACGCAGGGACGGGCCCGAACTGGAGCACACTTCGAGATCCATGTAGTAGGACCCCGGCGACACGGTCAGTGCAATGTCGAAGACGACCTGAGTGGCGTGACCGGCCTCGAGCTCGATGTACTCTCCTGCTCGCGACGTGCGCGTGGAGTAGACGAGGAGGCCGACGCTGTTGAACAGTCGCAGCACGACCGCGACGTCCGTGCTCGTGGCCTGTGCCAGCAGCACCGCCCGGATCTCACATCGCTCACCGGACTTGACAACGGCCCTGCCGGAATCACGCCCGATCACGACCGGTGACAGAATTCTCACGCCGTCGAATGCCGGCCGCTTCGGCGGCGCGTCGGTGACGGCAGGAGCCGGGCCTTCGCTCAACACGGACTGCGGCTCGGCCGAGGCCCGCGTCGTGACCGAGCTCCCTTCGTGGACGGCCAGGGTCGGCCGGACGAGCCGCGTCAACATCGCCCGCCGGCGCGCCTCGAACAGCTCAACGCCGAATCGATACAGTTCGGCGTCCAGTTGATTGGCCTCGAGTATGTCGTCGGTCAGTTCCTGATCGATCTCGACCAGCGGCGGGCGGCCGCTCGTGACGTTCGCCCGCGGCAACGATTGAACGGGCCAGCCGAACGTGGCGCTCATCATGACGAGCGAGTCGTCCATCTGCTCGTGAATGCCCACGAAGTCGCAGGCGGCCAGGTTCCGCTTCGCCTGCGCGAGCGCCTCGCGATCGGACATGGAGTACACCTCGTGGCCCGCGAACCGCCGTACCGTATCGTTGGAGAATATCCGCAGGCCCTGCTGACTCTTCAGCACCTCCCGCAACGACAGATCCCGGCAGAGCGCGACCTGCGGGGTCGCAACGATCTCCGGCGTGTTCCGTGTGTAGTAGTAGGCGGACACGACGACGTCGACTGGACTGCGGAGGAAGGTCAGGACGCGCCGCCCCGGAAACGCCGCCACGTGCTCGAAGCTGAAGTGCCCGACGATCATCCGGTAGCGGGCCAGCTGCGAGGCATCCGCTCCGACGGGCAGCAGGGTTCCCTCGGGAGGACCGACCTGATCGTCTCCGAAGAGCGTCCGAAAGTACTGGCGAAGGCTGCTGCCCGCTGTTTTGGGCATGTGAAAGAAGAGGTAGCGATCCACGCTGGCGTGTTCTCTGGCTGAAGGTTGCGATTCTACCGTGACCGGCCATGAAACCCGTGGTCATCGTCAACCAGCTCGACGATGGCGTGCTGCTGTGCTGGGTGGACCACCACGACTCGCGAACCTTCCCCGGCCCTGGAGGGCGCCGGATTGCCACGGCAGGCCCCAGCGTGCCCAGTGAGAATCTACCCGCGAGAGGCGAGCGGCTACTGGGCACACCGCACGCAGGACGACCACAAGCAGCCGTGAAGGCTTTCGATCGGGCCGGCCGTGACGAGCGCAGCTCGCGTCGAAGTGAACGCCGATCGGTCCCGACGACGTGCCGATCGCAGGGGCGCGTCGCATCGCCGTAGTCGTTCTGACGGGCAGTGACTACCAACCGGCCGATCGGACCCAAGCTGACACGGCGTGCCAGGCCATCGTCTCTGCGACGAAGAACTGGGCCTCGAACACCAACACGAGGAGGGCACCTGCCCACAGCGTCACACGGTGGACCCGACGCGCGCTCCACGAATCGTAAAGCAGCATCAGGAGCAGGAAGACGTAGGGGGCACGTGTCGCCGCTGGGATGTTGTGAAAGAAAGGCTCGACCGGCCAGCGAATGAACCCTGCAAAGGTCAGTGCGACGTTGGCGAGCACGACCAGCCGTTTGTGTGCCGGCGGATCGGAGCGTGTTCTGGCGGCGAGCGCCATGAGACCCGCGAACGTGAGCGCCATGTTGGTGTTGATGAGGAAGAGCAGGTGCGATGCACCAGGGGGCACGTCTCGCCTCAGGGTATCGGCGGCTGACAACAGGCCCGTGATGACCATCAGGCACGCCAGCGCGAGCCCGACGAGACCGAGACGGCGGTGTAGGTCGACGCGGTGCGCGGACACGAGCGACACCTGGGCGGCGAACAGCAGCATCCAGGCGGTGGCCACCACCGCGTGGACATGTACGACTGCGCTCGGCAGGGCGGCGCTGACCATGCCAGCGAAGAAGTACGAGGGCGTGAAGCCGATGCACCACGTCGCGATCAGGAGCGCGGCCATGCCCGAGAAGAACAGGCGGTCGTGGCGAGGCCTGGATGAAGGCCATGACGGAACCCGGGCGTTCGGTCGAGTCAGGACGAGCATCGCGCGCTAGCCTGAGACCGCGTGGGCTTCCCGGCCCTCGGCCCGTGCCGAATCCGCGATGCGAGTGGCGCCGATCACGTGCGCCAGCGGCTCCCCGGTGAAGCCGTTCTTCTTCATGTGGAACGTGGTCCACAGAACGGCGTAGAGTCCGACCGCGCCGATCAGCAGGCCCGTGTTGGTGTAGACGGTCCTGGTCATCTCGGGCGAAGGCGAGTTGTTCACGATCAGGACGATCATGGCGACGATGCCGGTGACCTGGAACCACGGGTACCAGGGAGAGCGGTACGATCGCGGAAGCGCGGGGTACCTTCGCCTCAAGATGATCAGATCGACGTGCGCCACCACGTAGACCAGCAGCCAGACCGTGGCCGCAGAGATCATCAGCGAGATCACTGTGTCCTGGGCGCCACGGAAGTAGAGGTAGGCGCTGACCGAGAGCACGCCGAGTGTCAGGACGCTCACCCACGGCGTCTGCGTCCTGCGGTCAAGCCGTGCGAACACGCGCGGTAACTGGCCGTTCACGGCCATCCCGTACAGCATGCGCGCGACGGCTGCGATGCTGGTGTTGAACGTGCTGCCGGCTGCCGTCAGGGCAATCACCGCGGTCAGCAGCCTGCCCGAATCGCCCAGCAGTGCCTTCACGAGCACCCAGTGCGGCACGGTCGAGGCAAGGAGTTCAGGGCCTGGCACCGTGCGGTAGCCAGCCAGCGCCACGCCGCCATAGACGACCAGCAGGATGCAGGCGGACACGACCATCGCCGTGGGGATGGCGCGCTCGGGCCGTCGGGTCTCCTCGACCATCGGGCACACGAACTCGAGACCCAGGAACGCCCACAGCGCCAGCACAGTCAGCGACAGCACGCTCCAGGGGCGGGGGGCCGTCAGCATGGCCGCCATCGTCTGGTCGCCAGGTGCGGCACTGCCCAGGGCCACGGCGGTGACGGCCAGCAGCGCCGCGAGCATGGTCCACGCCAGTGCGTTCTGCGCCGACGCGAAGAGCTCGATGCCGAGGAGGTTCACGACGACAATGACGACGTAGATCCACAGGCCGGCATGGCTCACGGTGCCCGGGTAGAGCGTCTCGAGGATGAACTCGAGCAGGAACAGGTCTGCCGCGCCCGCGAAGATGGCGACTCCGACGTACCCGCCAAGCGTCACGACAATCGCGGGCACGTGTCCGATGGCCACCTCCGTGTAGGTGCTGATGCCGCCTGCCCTGGGCATCAGCAGCGCGAGTTCGGCGAAGGTGAACGAGCTGCCGAGCGTCAGCACGAACGCGACGAGCAGCGCCAGCAGGAACGCCGGCGCGTCCGTGGCCACGCCCTGGAGCACTGACACCAGCGCACCCTGGCCCACGACGAGGCCGACGCCGACCGCGATCAGAGAAGGCAGGCCGAGCGTCCGCTTGAGCGACGTGCCCTGGGCCGTCATGCGAGCCGGATCTGTCGGCAGGGTGGGGTCCTTTGCGCGAGTTGGAACCAACTCGACGGGTGGCTACGGCAGGTGACAGGCTCTGGCGTGCCGTGTAAGGGCGCGTGCGATGCTCCAGCCGCGACCATCAGCGCGATACCTTCGTCCGGGTCGTCGGTGCGGTCGGGTTCTTCGGAGGGCGCCCGCCAAGCCGGCCATTGGCACGTGAGGCTCGCGCCTTCGCGTCGCTGCGCTTCGCGCCTACCAAAGCGGCAGCACCGACGACGCTGACTCGCGTCTTTCCTCGTTGGGACACGCGTGCGACACGGACTCGTGCGCCTGGACGACTCGCCGGGTGCGCGTTCAGGTACTCGGTCAGCACCGCGCGGATGGCGCGCTCGGCTTTCGCGTGTGAATCGGCTGCGGCATACACCGGCAGCCCTGGTACGTACGCGCTCACGGCGCCGTTCTCTTCAGTTTCGAGGACGATCGGGTAGAGTATGGCCATTCGACGCCCGCCTCGCGCAGGATCCGATTGCCGAGCCGCCCGGCCTCTTTCTTGGTGTGAACCGCCACCCACACTTCCTTGCCTGTGGTGGGGTGCTTCAGCAGCACGTGGCTGCCCTTCCCAGGCCGGACCTCGACGAATCCCGCAGCCTTCAGCGTACGGATCACCTCAGCCCGGGTCGTTCTCGTGATGATAAACCTACCGCTAGGTTTCGCCAATGCGCCCGCGGTGGCTGCCGGTTCGATTCCCGTCTGCGGTGCTGGCCCGCAACGAAGGTAAGTTGTTGATGGCGCAGGACTGTGGTGGTGGTGAGCCGGATTTTCGTGAGTTGGAACCAGGTCAGCGATTGGCTGAGAGCCGTGGACTCACTTCGGCGCGCCGCATAACCTCTCTAAGGTGAAACCGTTGGGAAGCCCGCGTGATCATGCAGCTTCACCTCCACGGCGCCGCTTGGGCAGGCTGGAGGAGGCGCAATGCTCACCTCGGCTTCCGGCCTTGGTGGCGCACTGAATAGTCCCGGGCTAGTGCGGCATGACAGCGGCCCCATGGAGCGCAGCGATATCGGGCCGCAACAGGGCCGCCTGGGCTGTCAGCGCCGCCTTCAGCAGCGTGCGTGCCCGATCTCGACGCTGCAGCCATTCCGTGTGGGGTTCGCAGCTCCGCAGCGGACGGGTCGGCACCTGCTGTCCGAACAGGATGGTGTCGATGCCCGCGAGGCCGTAAAACACGACTCTGGCGGCCTGCCCGACCGTGCGCGCGACGACATGGTCCCGCAAGCGCAGCGGTGCGGCCGAGGTAAACATCCCCACGACGTCGCGCAATCCGCTGTAGTCCGTTGTGGCGCGAGCCTCATTCCAGAATGGTGAGTCGCTCGCGTGGTTGAACTTGTAGTGTAGCGCGAGGAACCAACGCAGGCCGTCCCAACGTTCGTTGAGCATCGTGTTATACGACGCGGCGGCGAACGGCCAATCGTCGACATGCTTTAGCTTGTCGATCAGTAGGCGGATCGCGATGGTCGTCATTAGTAGACCGCTCGATTCGAGGGGCTCGACGAAGCCGCTGGCATTACCCACCGCTGCCACGTTCGACACCCAGGACCGCTCCGCCCTGCCGGAACGGAACCTGATCAGTCGGGGCCTTTCGAACCTCATCCGAAACCGCCGTTCGACCTCGGCGAGAGCCTCCTGCTCGCTGCAGAATGCCGACGAGAAGACGTACCCGCAGTGATCCTCATCGCGCTGCGGAATGTTCCAGAGCCAGCCGTTGTTCAACGTCGTTGCGGTCGTATACGGCTTCAACCGTCCACCGTGCGGCAGTTCGAACGTAAGCGCCGTGTCGGTTGCCAGGCTCGAGCGATAGTCCACGAAGGCTCTGGGGGCCACGCGCGAGAGGATCACACTTCGAAACCCCGAGCAGTCGACGACGAAGTCGCAGCCCAGCGGCCGACGATCGGCGATAACGGCTCGAACGGACCCGTCCTCGTTGAGGTCGACGCCCTGCACTGTGCCGTCGACTACAGCAACGCCGCGCCTGCGCGCCGTTTCCTCAAGAAATGGAATGAGGCGTGCGACGTCGAAATGGTACGCTGGTGTCAACCGGCGTAGCAACGAGATCACCTTGCCACCCTCAGCGGCTAGCACCGGGACACGATCCATCTGCATCAGCAGCGACATTAGACTCATGTCGTTCAAGTTGCCGTGCTCGAAGGCACTCCCGAGTGCGCCGACGCTGTCGGTTGCCCAGTCGAACGGCGCCATAAAGAAGTACGGACTCGGACGTCCCCACTCAAACTTGATGCCGAGCTTCCACGTGGGGCGCACGTGCTCGTAGAAATCGCCGATGGGGATCTGAAGGAAATCGTGAAGGAACGGAACGATCGCGGGGACAGTGGCCTCGCCGACCCCGATATGACCGAGCGCCTTCGACTCCACGAGCGTGATCGTCGCGCCGGTGTGGCGCTCCAGCGCTAATGCGGAGAGGTAGCCGGCGGTGCCGCCGCCGACGACCAGAACCCGCTTCCCAGCCAAAAGGCCTTGCCGTCGGACGCGAACCCGATCATAGCCGCCCCGCGACTGTTCGAGCAGCCACCGCGCTCCGTCACGATTAAGCGCGGCTGGAGGCTGCTGGGGTTCGCTCAGTTCGATTCCCATTGACGCACGCCGGGCGAGCCACGCTAGAGCGAGCGGACGCTGTTGAGATAATCGTTGAGCTTCTTCGGCGGCAATTCGCGAACCTGCAGGAGGTACTCGACCGCCTTGCGGACCCGCCCTCGCAGTGCCTCGCACTCGCTTTCCTCAGGAGCCCGGAACGACCCTTTGCCGGCAGCCATGGAGTAGAAGCAGAACCCCCCGCACATCAGTCGGGCCATGCAAGTCGCGCACTTCGGCTGCCACGCATTCTCGGCATTCTGCAGGATTCGATCGATTTCGGACTGATCGACGCCGTCCTCAACGTTGCCGATCTGATACTCATCCATTCCGACGAAGCGGTGACAGGGATAGACCTTCCCCTCGGTGCTGACTGCCGACATGCCGCGAAACGCACCACAGCGGCCCATCCCGATAACGTCCCCCTTTGCGAGCGATTTCATGATCGAGACGTATGGGTCGAAAATGACCCGTCGGCCTGGTTGGGCCTGTTCGATGTTCTCTTCCGTGTACGCGCGGAACAGATCTTCGAGCCGATCCTCGTCGCCGTCCTCGAAGGCTAGCCCGGGCCGGTCCTTCTGCGTGCAATCGACGGGTGAGAGGATGAACCGCCGGGCGCCGAGTGCCGCAGCCGTTCCCACCATCTCATCGATCGCGGCCCTATCGATCATCTCGCGCACTATGGTGCCGCGGAGCTGCAGAGGCAGATTGGCTGCGACGATACGCTTGATGTTCTCCGCGACCACCGTGAACGACCCCTTGCCATTCGACATCGGTCGGTAGGCGTTCTGAAACCGCTCGGCGCCGTCAAAGCTGACCATGACGGTGAAGCGATGATGGCGCAGGAACGAGATAATCTCCTCGGTAATGATCGTCGCGTTGGTCGTGATCGAAAAAGAAAAGTTCTTGCCCAGCTCGTGCCCAAGCGCCTCGCAGCGCTCGACGGTCTGCTTTACGAGCGGGAAGTTCATCAGCGGCTCGCCGCCAAAAAATGTGATCTTGAGTTCCGTGCGCGTCCCCGCGCGCTGGATCAGGTCCTGCAGTGCTCGCTCGATGTTGTGAGACGATTGGTATTTGACTGGGGATCCGTAGGTGCCCGCATCGGCATAGCAGTACAGGCATTTGAGGTTGCACGTCTGCGTGATCATGACGAGCATGCCGGATGTTCCCGGCCCTGGGTTCAGCTTGACCGAGTCTGGAATGTCGGAGAACAGCACGCCACTGTCCCGCAGCGACTCGCAGTCGCGGACAAACTCCAGCAAGGCCGTTTCGCCAAACCGGGCGGCGGCGACGGCGACGGCGTCTTCTGGGCCGAGGTTCCGAAGCGTGTCCATCAACGTAAAGAAGACTTCGCTGACCGTGAGGATTAACCCGTCGATGCGGAAGAGCACCCGGTGGGGACCCGCCATGAAGACGTACAATTTTCGGTCGCTTCTCAAGACTCTCAAATCGTCCGCTGCGCGCGCTTGGGACGCCTGACTTGCCCGTGTAGTCACGGCAACAGTGTTCACCCCCATGATCCGCTCCTTCCGTCAGATCCAGATATCGCCGGATGACTGGCACGCGTCGTCGTCATACCATGAAGGGCAGTAACTGCCAAACCCGGCATCGTTCGTGCGGCATGACGAGTGATCGATGTTGTCACCGATGCCCGGTCCCCATCCGAAACAGCAGGAGTCGTCGGGATTCGGATCGGTGTCGGCGCAGTCCGTTTGTCCTACTGGGCACCCGCGATAGAGCTCGCCGGTGCAGCTCACGTCCGACGCGGGATTCGGGCAGTAGGGTGCATCGCTATGTTGGCCGCACTGCGCAAGACCTCCGTTCGCCCGCGACGAACGCGCTAACGCGCTTGGGTTCACAATCTTAATGGCCATTGCATCACCTCGCTAGACGTCCATAGCGCCGCGGGGGATGTCCCCGTTCACCTGCAGGCCGCTGAGAGTGAGTTCGAGGACGGCATTCGGCGAGCCGTCGGCTCTGAGATACGTATGCACCTTCCTGGTAGCAATCTGGACGCCGTCGAGCGACACGTGACCGCTGAACGACACATCTTCTGCAGGGTTGCCGCGTCGATCGGCGCGAATCAGGCGCACCATGGCGACCAGCGCAGGCGAGATCACCGCGGAGTTTGCCTTGTAAGCTATCACCATCGATCCGTCAGACTGCAGGCGGACCGTATGCTCGGGGTAAATCGCGCGGACCCGCGGGACGAGGCGATCCAGGGCGCGCTGCGAAGTGTGGCGTGCGCCGGGGGCCACCCCCTCCTTGTCCAGCAACTCGATGCCGTCTGCCTGCACATAGGACCGATAGCGCCCGTTGATCAATTCCTCGGTCGCGGTATAACCGGCGCCGCGGTGAACAACGCGGTAATGGGGGTGCTGGATCGCTATTGTGACGTCGCCCTCCTTGTACAGCCGAAAGCTGTCTGGATCGTCAATGCCAGGGTGGATGTATGTGCAGCGGGCCGAGCCGGCTGCGTAGAGCGTCCGAATTCGCGCTTGCTGTTGACTGAGCCGGATCTGCCAGTCGCGAAGGTCGTTGCTCAGGCGCGGCTGCGCCGCAGCCCGTCCGGGTACCACACTCGCCGTGCCAAGTGCAGCAAGAAAGTGACGTCGAGAGACATTCATCTCACCCCTCCAAACGCGGGAAGGTCCACGGCAGTGCCAGAGTGGCCAGACGCCGCTGAAGGAAACAGCGGCGCTTGCCGCGCCTCACATCTACCCTGTTGGGTGTCGCAGGCGTCGTACTCGATGTAGTGTCCATCAGTCGAAAACCGAAGGCGTCGAGCGACGAGGGTCGACGCGTCGCGGCTCACCAGATCGACTTCGGCCACCTTCGACGCAGGCTCGGCGGCGTACACCGCGATGTGCTGATTGTTGATAAGGAAGGCGACATGGCTCGAGTCCGGAGCCCACGTGGCCTCCGTGCACCACTGCATGTCCGGAGCCAGCCCCGCCACATCGATCCGCGTCCGCGTCCCGGGTGATTCGATCGCGAGAACGTGATTCGGCCCGTCCAGCTCGAGCTGATCGCGCACGCTCGCGGCCCATCGACCATCAGGAGACAGGGCACGAACGACAATTCGTGAGCCACCGGACGTAAACCCGAGAACGAACGCCCAAATCGCTGTGACACACACGACGGCGAGCGTCAACATCCGACGAACACGAACCGGCCTCATTGGTGTTACTCCTGAGAGGCTGACAGCGTGGATGGAACGTTTGGTCTTGTGCCACAGGCTGCCAGGAATAGCAAGAAGAAAATGATGACGGGGGAGGAGGCAGTCAATAGCCCTGCCATCAGAACGCCATTACTTCACTACACTTCACTGCGCGGTGTCGAATTTGAGGGCGTCTTGGTCCTATTCCTCGATGAGTAGACGGGGCAGGGTAGTGTCCGCACGAGGCGCGGGTTGGAATTTGGTCGACAGGCCGATCCTCGACCACTGGTCCGATGCCTCGCCGCCTCGAATGGGCGCGCGGGCTCGGGCCGCTCCACGCGGGTACACTGGTGCGCGACGAGAGCCACCACCCCTCCAAACTCTCGCGTTAGCCGCGGATGAAGCCGCACGGCCCATTCGTCGTAGCGTGAACATGCGGCTTATTGCCCGATTTCCACGGGCGTGCGGCGCGCCGACGCGTGAGCCCCTGCGCGCTCCGTCCGATACCGGTACAACCCCTTCGCCTCGCGATGGCTCACCTCCATCAACGTTGCCGCCGACGCAAGCGCAAATGTCCCGGGCGCGACCCACGCCAGTACGCTCCGCGTGCCGTCGCTCTCTCGCACTCATCGCGTCCCAATCCGCGACGTCCCCGGGTCGCCAGCTCCAGGAGCAAGGGCGAAGACAAATGGCAGGTTGATTTCGCCGACGTCGGGGCTACAATCCGACAAGCAGTTCTGGTCGGCTGCCGGCCGTCGCGGTGCTGATGCACGCGGGCCGAACCCCTCGCTCGGTTGCCCCAGCGGCCCCGAGTCCGGGTTCTCACAGGCCACGCACTGAACGTCGCGCGGCACACCGCCCCGGACGGTCAGCGCTCTCCTGAATCGCCCCGCGCAACACCTGCCCGGGCGCCTTCACGGACAACCGAACGCTATGCCATGACGGAGGATAGCCATGTTCGATCCGCGAGATGACGCGCGCCACCGAGACGGGCGGGAGGACGGCCGCGAGCACGTGTACGACGAGCGAGACCGCGACGATGACCCGCGCGAGGGCCTGATGCGAAACATCGACCTGCCGCGCGGCGAGGAGCGCGAGCTGGTCGTGCATCGTGACCGTGTCCACGAGCTGAACGGCGAGGACAGCCGCACGCTGGCTGCCGTCGGCGCGTTCCGGGTCGTGCCCGAACGCGCCCTCGATGTCGACCGCGGCACGCTCGAACACCTTCGCGACGGGGGCTTGGCGGAGACGGTGGAGTTGGGCGACGACGAGCGCGGGCTGACACTGACACGGGAAGGTCGTGACTTGCTTGATTCGCACTCGATGGACCGCGCCGACGAACCCTCACAGACGTTCTACGCGGGCGTCAGCCGCGAGCGCGAACTCGACCACGACTCGAATCTCTACGCGACGTACCGGCAGGAAGAAGCCCGGCTCCGCGACGCGCACGACGGCGTCGAGATCCTCCGCGTCGTCCTCGAGCAGGATCTGAAACGCGAGTACCAGCAGTTCCTGCAGGAGCACAACCGCGGACGCGCCGACAGCGACGGCCGGCCGGACCGTAGTGACGAAGAGATCCGCCAATGGGCGCGCGACCATGACCTGCCGTACTTCGATGAGCTGGTCCATTTCCCCGACTACCGCATCGAGTACGAGGTGGACGGGCGTGAGCAGCACCAGGACGTCGAGCTGTTCACGGAGCACTATCGCGGTGCCCATGCCGCCAGCCACGCTCGAACCGGCTTCCGCATCTATGTCGTCGGCTCACGCGGCGGTGGTGGCGGCCGATCGGGTCCGCGTCCGCGCGGGATGGAGGAATTCCTGTGACGCACGAATACCCGGCCAACGACTTCTACGACAGTGTCACCGAGACCCGCGTGAACGCCCTGAGCGACTTCGGATTCACCCAGCGGCAGCGGGAGTTCCTCGTGACCGTGATGGTCCACTCCGGCTGTTTCCTCGAGCGGCAGTATTGTGCCTTCACCGGGACCGTGCGCGGGCAGAACAGCCGTGAGTTCGTGGGCCGTCTCGTGGCCCGCGGCTTTGCCCGTGCCATCGAACCGGGGCCGGTCCGGCGAGGACGGCTGTACCACGTCCACCACAAGCCGCTCTACGAAGCGATCGGGCAGGCCGACAACCGGAATCGGCGGCTGCACACCGTCGGCCGCATGGTCGAGCGCGCGATGATCCTCGACGCCGTTCTGGGCGACCGACGGTGCTGGTGGTTGAGCCCGGCCGACGACAAGTGGCGGTTCTTCTGCTTGAAGCGCGACAACTACTTGCGACCGGAGGACTATCCCCACATTGCCTTCGGATCGGGCCGGCAGCGGACGATTCGCTGCTTTCCCGACAAGCTGCCCATTGGCATCGAGAAGGACCAGACCAGCCACCTGGTCTTCGTCTACCTCGTGAACCGGCGCCTGCCGGTGGACTTCCGGCAGTTCCTGCTTCGTCATGCCGACCTGCTGCGCTTCGTGACCACGTGGACGGTTCGGCTCCTTGTGCCGCGCCGGTTCCGGAAGGCCGTGGTGCTCTACAAGTCTGCCCTTCGAGAGGAGCTTTGGACGCCGCTGAACCCGAGTGTCAGCAAGGCGCTGGAGACGTACTTTCCCGAACGCCAGGCACAGGGCAGACACCTCGCCGATCCCGACGATCGCTACATCAGGGAGGAGTTCCGTGCCCAGGGGATGCCGAAGATCCAGGCACTCTATCGCGCGTGGCGACGCGAGGGTGATCGGGTGCTGTGGAGTGCGCATTCGACCACGTTGCGCGACGCTCGATCGCATGGCTGTTCGGCCATCGAAGTCGAGTTGCTGGACCGCCAGTACCTCCAGCTCACCGGCACGATGGACCGTGACGCCTGGGCCAAACGGGGGGCCAAGCGAAAATCCGGTCAGGTTGGCCCCCCTGTTTCGACGCCCTCTCCAAACGCTCTCTCCCCCCTGGCTGCCGATGAGCGCGAACCCCAGGCAACCGTTTGACGCGGCATACGTTGCCGCGTTCACGACCGCGAGGCGGCGCTCTGTGCCGACTCGCCCGAGGACGCCCGTGCCGAGGTCACTGCACCAACGATGGCGTGAACGACCCCGCCTCCGTGCCCTGCACCTGACCCCAGCGTATCCTGACGGGGTCGTTCACGCCATCGTTGGTCGTGCCGCGTGTCGCTGGCCGCGAGCCCAGTTCGTGCCGGAGAATCGCGCCGCTCGTGTGCACATCGTGCGACCATTGGCGAACCCAGAAAAGTGCCGGCTTGTTCCGCAGGAATCGGTTCGCGCACGAGCCGCGTTCTCCTGCAGAACGCATGCGGGTTCTGTGGCCGGATCGAACGGCTCCACCATCGCGTCGATGATGCTGGCACCGTGCTCGGCGTCGTCAACGCTCTCCGCTTCGCTTCGACCCGGCGATGGCCGGGCCTGCGGGCATTGACGACGCCTGCGCGCGGCACGCATTGGCAACTACGCGATGGGGGTCACCGGATGACCGTTCACAACGATATTGACGCGAACTTCGCGCGGGCGTATGGTGAACTCATCTCCCCAGTGCCGCTCGGCACTCCTCCGGTTCGCCACAACGGCATCCGGAGCGCGCATTCGGCCGTCGCCCCAAGGCACGGTTTCGAGCGCACCCTTCACGACTTTGCAGCCCGTAATCAGTGCCTCTCGCGACGCCGCGTTTTCAGGATCAGGCGTCGCCACGAGGTAGCGTTCACCAGCGACACGATCACTCGCTGGACGGATTGAACGCTTCACAGACGGCCGCATCATCTGCGCCACCGTCGCCGCTCGGAGCACAGCTCTCGCGGATCGATGTCGGCAATCAGCCCGCATCCGCGCTCACCACAGCGGCGTGTCGACCGCCACATCGACGTGCCCGAGCGCGCCACCCAACCAACACGAATCGCGTGCCAATTGGGGGCCCGTTATGGACGTGCCCGAACATGCGGAAGCCGTTCCGGAACCGATCTCGATTGTGCGATGCCGCGAACTGCTCGGCGACGAAGCTGATGCGCTGTCGGACGACGAAGTGCGCGAGGTCGCGGGCCACGCGGAAGCGATGGCGCGCATCCTGATCGGGCTGGCCATGCAGGACGGTCCCGCTCACTGACCGCGATGCCGCGAAGACGGATCTTGCCGCTGGCCGGAGACGGGTCTAAGCTGACCGACATGATCGGCGCGGTGATCTACGTGCGGGTCAGCACCAAGGAACAGACCGAGAACCTCAGTCTGCCCACCCAGCTCCGCGCCTGCGAGGAGTACTGCCGCCGGCAGGGGTACGACGTCCTCGAACGGTTTCTCGAAGAGGGCGAGAGCGCCAATTCGACGGACCGCAGCCAGCTGCAGGCGCTGCTGAAGTACTGCCGCACCCACAAGGGCAAGGTCCGCTTCGTGGTCGTCTACAACCTCACGCGCTTCGCGCGGGAGAAGTACGACCACTTCGCGCTCCGCGCGCACCTGAAGTCCCTGGGCATCTCGCTGCGGTCGGCGACGGAGCCGATCGACGACACGTCTACTGGCAAGCTGATGGAAGGCGTGCTGGCCGCGTTCGCGCAGTTCGACAACGACGTGCGATCGGACCGGACGCGCGCAGGCATGAAGGCCGCGCTCGAGCTCGGACGATGGACGTTCCCGGCGCCGCTCGGCTACCTGAATGCGCCGAAGTGGTCCGGCTCGAGCCTTGTCCACGACCCGGAACGCGGATCGCTCGTCAGGCAGGCGTTCGAGGACCTGGCCACCGGCCAGTACACGAAGCAGGAAGTGCTGGCACGCGCGACCGAAGCAGGACTCCACAGTCGCAAGGGACTGAGGCTGTCGCCACAGAGCTTCGGGCAGATGATGCGGAATCCGATCTACGCGGGCCGAGTCGAGAGTCCGGACTACGGTGTGTTCACGAAGGGCGACTTCGAGCCGCTCGTCGACGAGGCGACGTTCTTGCGCGCACAGGCCGTGCTCACCGGACGCGTGGTCGTCAGCGGTCCGCGGCAGCGGAATCACCCGGACTTCCCACTGCGCGGCTTCGTGCGGTGCCAGACGTGCGGCCGGCCTCTGACCGGCAGCTGGTCGAAGGGCCGGAACGGGCACTACGCGTACTACCACTGCCAGCGGCAGTGCCGGGCCGTGAACGTCAGCAAGGCGGTGCTCGAAGGCGCATTCGTCGACGAACTGGCGCTGCTGCAGCCGACGCCCGGCTACATGCGCCTGGTCAAGGAGCAGATCCTCTTCGTCTGGGAACAGCGACGCGCCGAGGCGAGGGGCCGCACCGCGGAGCAGGAGCGGCGGGTCAAGACGATCCAGCAGAAGCTGGACCGCCTGGACGAAGCGTTCCTCTACTCGGAGTCCATCGACGTCACGAGCTATGGCCGCCTGCGCGACAAGCTACGCGAGGAGCTGACGTTCGCCCAGATCGACCACCACGCCGAGGCGGTCGACGAACTCGACGTACAGGGCATCCTGGCGTTCGCAGAACGCATTCTGCCGCGTGCGTCAGACCTGTGGGTGCAGGCGTCGCTCGACTACAAGCAGCGGCTGCAGCAGCTGTTCTTCCCGGAAGGAATCGCGTACGACGGAAATCGGTTCAATCGAACCGCCGTAACCGCACCACTTTTCAGGTACTTGAAGCCCGGCGAGACCGCCGATGAAAGTTTGGTGAGCCCGGAAGGAATCGAACCTTCAACCAACAGATTAAGAGTCTGCTGCTCTGCCAGTTGAGCTACGGGCCCACTCGAACGCAGCCGGCTGTCCTTCGACTCGCGTTGCTCGCTCAGGACAAGGCGCCGGCCGACGCCGCGCGGTCGCGTATGGCTTGCACCATCCCGCGACTGGCAAACCCAGACTATAGCATCCGTCAGCACCGTTGGGCAATCCGCAAGCCGGCCCGCCTTCGCGCGCTGCCACCGGTCCGCGCTACGACGGGCAAGCCCGCCCGCACCTGTCGCACCTGTCGCACCTATCGCACCTGTCGCACCTGTCGCACCTGTCGCACCTGTCGCACCTGTCGCGCCGGACCGCACCCGCACCTGCCCGCACCCGACAGCACCTGACCGCACCCGCCCGCACCCGGGTGTCACACCTCAATCGTCTCCGCGTAGATCAACCGCCCAGGCGTGTGACGGCCATCCATGTAGTCCGCCGACACATACTCGAACTCCTCGACGAGCAGGCGATACACGCCCGCAGCCGGCGCAGACGTGAACGTCACCGCCCCCACCCACAACGCCAGGTCCGGCTGCCCGATGCCGGGGCCCTCGTAGAGCTGCGTCACCCCGGCTTCTGCCGCCGGCGCGTCCTCCCATCCCAGGTCGCTCGCCGCATCCGTGCGCCGCTGCACGCGCACCTGCACGTGCGTCGGGCGCGCCGGCTTGATCCCCGGGCCGCCCGGCAGCGGCGCCGTCGGCGCCACGCCGCTCACCGTCACCCGCAGCGTGCGCGGATGGTGCGGATCGGCCGTGACCGTTGCGGTCCGATCCGGCGTCAGCTGCGCGAAGTCCGCCAGCACCACCCTCGAAATCCGCGCATCGTCCAGGGCGTGCGGCTGGTAGCGGACCAGCGCGAGTCGCACGAACGGCGAGTACGTGGAGATGGGATCCACCGTCAGGTCCGCGAACCAGAGCCCGCGTTCGGTGTCGAACTGCGGCGCGTAGCCGACCACGTCCACGCGGCCGGGCGCGGTGGGGGAGAGCGCCGCGCTGGACTCCTCGAGCGAGACGCCGTAGTCCTGCTCCACCGCGTCCGGGAAGTTGAAGGCGGATGGCGCGTAGGAGAGCGTCGCCGTCTTCCAGATGGGATCCATGCCCCACTGCGTGAAGAACGGCTTGAACTTGTCACGCGCCGCGTTGTCGAGCGCACCGTTCAAGCCGCTCCAGAGCGCCACGCCCAGCAGTTCGCCCGTGCCGGAGGAGTACCAGGGCCGCCGCAGGTAGACGCGCAGGCCGCCGCCGAAGCGGACACTCCGCTTCAGGTTCGTGTCGGCCTGGCGCTGCCAGCCGAAGGTCGGGATCACGTAGACGATGTCGGGGGCGAGCGGACGGGTGGAGGCGGGCACGTCCACGAGCACGGGGTCGCTCGCGCGCGAGAAGTCGAGGCCGTCCCCCTGCGGGAAGTACTCGCGGTAGCGCGAGGTGGCGACCGCCGTGTAGCGAATCAGGTGCCGCTTCGTGTCGCCGATCTCGTGGCGCGGCGCGGCATCGCTGAACGTGAGGTCGAACGTCGCCCCCTTCGCCGCCTTGTCTCCCGTGCGCACCATCGCGACCTGGTCGTTCTCCGGGTCGTAGTAGCCCACCTGGCGGTAGGCCGCGGTCCTCGCGAGCAGATAGCCCTCGCGCACGCGGGGCAGCGGCAGCTCGTCCACCGGCGCGCGGAACCCCCGCTCGCCCGGTGCCGGGGCGTCCAGCGCGTCCACCGGCTCGGTCCACTCGGCCAGCACCTCCACCTTCGCGGTACTGGCGCCGTGAATGCGGATCGCGCCCATCAGCATCGCCGACGTCTCCCCGGGCCGCCGCCACGCGGTGACGGCGGTGAGTTCTTCCGGATCCGTACGCCCGCGCATGCGGCCGGTCTGGAGCGCGTTGGCCGGCGTCCACGACGCGTCGTGATCCACGTTGAGCGCGGCGAACGCCGGGCGGCCGATCGGCTGCTGCACCGCGTGCACGAGCGTCAGCAGCGTCGGCGGCGTCAGCATCCAGTGGCCGCCTTCCACCGCGCGCTGCAGCACGTGCGCCACGCGGTCCACGGGCTGGCCGGTTCGCAGGTGCGCCGGCGCCGCGAAGAAGATGGCCGCCAGGTCCACGAACTCGCGCATCCATTTCCACTGGCCCATCAGCGCCAGGTCGTCCGGCGTCACGTAGCTGCTCAGCGGCACCACGGCGGTGCAGCCCTTCGCCAGGTACACGGTGAGCACGCGCGCGACGGGATCCCAGTCCGGCGGCGGATCGACCACGCCACCCGCCGGCTCCGCGAGCGCCAGGCGGAACCCCAGCGTCTGCAGCCAGTCGCCGCCGGCATTGAACGAGACGAGCGTGGCCGAGCCGGGTCGCGGGTTCGGGTCCGACAGCGTCTCGTAGGGCACCGCGCCCGGCGCGCCGGCACCCGGCTCCACGCGGCCAATCGCGGCGCCGGCGGATCCCGGCAGGTTCCGGAACGCCGCGCCGCGCGCGAGCGGATCCGGCAGGTGCGGCAGCGCCGCGAGGCTGTCCGCAGGCTCGATGGGACACTTCTCGGTGCTGCGGCCCGCGACCTCGATGGTGGCCTCGGTGAACCGGCCGGCATCGCGGTCGGCCGCCAGCTGCCACGTGGCCGCGTCGCTCTTCAGCTTCCCGTCCGGACCGTCGAACATGCCATGCCGCTCGCCCATCTCCACGCTCGTGCGTGGCGGCACGATGTGTCGGTCGCTGGCGGTCAGATCCGCCGCGTCCGCGTCATGTTCGACGCCGTCGTTCGACGTCCGGATGACGAGGCGATGCACCGCGGAACCCGGGCCCCGAAGCGCCTGCTCGTCGCGGATGACGACGAGCGGCGCGGGCACGGGCTCGTAGCGGAGGTACGCCAGGCCTTCGGCGTCGCGGGGCAAGCCCATGAACAGCGCGAGGCCGTGTGCCAACGGCGCATCCGGCGCCAGGCTGTTGCCCGCCAGGTCCACGGCGCGCGCACGGATGCGATACCGCGATCCGAACCGGAGCCGCGGGAGCGAGCCCTTGATCGCGGAGTAGGTCGCCTTCACCTTGAAGGGGGTGACGGCCTCGTCGGTTTCGTAGACGGGGTGGTTCGCGTTGGGCAGGACCGCGTCCGCGGGGTCGCCGTGATGGCTCAGGGCCTTGGCGGGAAACGGCACGCTGAGGCTCCAGCCCGCCCACCGCGCGATCACCTCGTGCACGTACAGGTCCCTGTCCGCCGGCTGGGCCCCGGGCGCCGGCTGCGTCGTCGCCAGCTCGAAGAAGCCCTCCTCCTCCTCGGTCGCGAAGGGCACGCCGGCATCGCCGATGGCGTACTTGCCGGATCGGCGGTGCAGCGAGTGCCAGGCGTTGGTCCGCGACTCCCAGACGTCCAACCGGTAGCCCCGCACGAGATCCTCGGCGAAGAACGGACGCGGCTGCGTGCCTCCGGACTCGAGCGCGTCGTTGAAGACCTTGGACTGCGTGATGGCGTCGAGGACCGCCGCGCCGCGCCGATCCACGTACAGCTGCAGGCCGCCGGATCGCATGGCGGGCAGCGTCGCGTCCTGGTCGAAGACCTCGGGGTTGGCGGCCTCTTCCGGCGACGAGTTGTACAGGTTGCGCCCGGGATCCTGCCGGTTGGCCAGTTCGGCGACGGTCATCACCTTGTGCATCGCGCCATCCACGTCCACCTGCGCGATGCCGTAGCGTTCGGGATCGAGGTTCAGGAGGCCGAGCACCTGCGCGGGCGACGCGCTGGACGCGAGTTGCGTGCGCGACGCGGTGAAGAACAGGCGCGTGGTACCGGCCGAGGCGTGCACGCACGCGGTCTCGAGCGGACGCTGGGTGGGCGGCACCTGCCACGCGACGGACGTGCCCACCACCGACACGGTGCTGAAGGCCGGGAAGGTGGTCAGCGGCACGAAGTCCACGGGCAGCGACACATCGAAGACCAGGCCGAGCGCGCGCAGCAGCTCCGGGTGCGAGTCGAGCGAGCTGAGTGCCTGGTGAAAGTCCACGCTGTCGGGGTCGAACTTGACGGGGCCGGCGTCTGCCTCCGTCGGCGTGGGCATGTGGTGGTACACCGCGAAGGGCACGGCCACGCTCTGGAACGCGCCGGGGTTGCGCGGGGCGGTGATGAGGCCCTCGTCGTCGAGCGGGCCGTTCAGCGCGCGCTCGGTCATGCCGGACCGCGCGCGATGGCGGACGATCTCGCGCCAGCGTTTTGCGTCCCGGGCGTTCCAGTGGACGTCCAGGCCGTCCAGCATGGTGGCGAGGTGGCGCCGGTTGGTGTCGTCGCGCTGACCCGCGGGGGTGGTCACGTCCTCGTCGGGCAGCGCGATGGTGACGCTGGCCTCCTGGTAGACGGCCTTGAGCGCGCTCAGGCTCTCGCGAACCGAGTAGGACACGATGCCGTGCTGCGAGTAGTCGTCGAAGGCGCGCGACCGCACGAACGTGTCGCGGTTGAAGAGCGCCCGCCAGATGTCGGGCCTGAGGGGCGCGGTATCGACGCGCACCTCGATCCGGCGCGTGCCGCACTGGAAGGTCAGCGTGAGCCCGCGGCGGATCCGCGCGGTCCAGTCCACCCAGTCCGGAAACGCGCCCAGCCGGTCGGCGCCGACCAGGCGCGGTGACACCAGCACCGACAGCGGCAGCGTCGCGGGGTTCACGGTGATACTGCGCGGCAGGACGGTGAAGAGCACGGTGTGCGTGGCCGCCATCACATCCTCCTATGCGAACGCCGTCGCGTACTCGTGCCACACGCCGGGGGTCTCGAAGAGCTCCCCGAACGTCGGGTCGCCGCTCGACCCGCCGAACGCCTTCTCGACCGTCACCTCCACCGAGGCGCTGAAGAAGACGATCTCGACCTTGACGGTGAGCGTCGCGCGGCCGTACGCCTTGTCGCGCCCGCCGTCGTAGGTGAAGCTCAGGTTGAACTCGAGCGAGACCTTGATGAGCCCCAGCACGCTCAGGTGGCCGCCCATCCGCAGGTAGCCCGAGAGCGTCGGCGCGAGCTCGTTCGATGGCTCCTGGCGCTCGAGCTTGAAGTAGATGCCGGCCATGATGAACACGCCGCCGCTGGCCACGCCCAGGTCCACCGACGCTGTCGCGCCGAACTCGAACGCGGCCTCCACGAGCCGCAGCCCCGCCGTGTCGAGCTGCAGGCGGAAGAAGCCGCCGCCGCCGAAGATGCCCACGGACAGCAGGAAGGGGTGCGGCCGCTCGGAGACGTTGAAGTCGAACGTGGGCTTGCCGTCGAAGAAGGGCAGCGTGAGAGCGGCGCCGAGCGTCACGTCCTTGAGCGCGAACACGCCGACGGCCACCGGCGGCAGCCCGAACGAGAATCCCGCACGGACACCGGTCGGAGACAGGTCCAGGCTCGGCCCGTCGCCGAACAGGTCCGGCGGGATGATCTTCCGCAGTTCCTCGACGAACTTCAGGTGGCCGTCGAACTGGAGCGGCAGGGCCGGGTCCAGTTTCACGCGCACGTCCGTCTTGGCGCCGCTCCTGGACTCGAAGCCGAACTCGTCGAAGTTGAGGAAAATCGATTCCAGCACCCCCACGCGGAAGTTCGTGAGCGTGCCCGTGAAGTGCGATGTCGGCGCCTCCGGTACCAGCGCGCCACCCGGATCCAGCGTGACCGGGGTCTCGATCGTCCCGTCGATGCGCAGCGTGGTCGTGCCGCCGTGGTCCTTCGTGAACGACGCGACCGGGGTGCCTGGGGGCACGGACAGGTTCTGCACCTCCGGCTCCCATTCGATCTTCGCGGTGAGGAGTGTGCCGCCGGTGATGGCCTTCGACGAGGTGGTGAGCTTCGGGGCGTTCTTGCCGAGCGTGCCGGACGGGATCAGGTCGAACAGATCGAAGGTGCCGAAGAGCTGGGCCAGGCCCTTCTGGAAGAAGGTGGCCGGATCGAACGTGTCGGTGAGGGCATTGGCCGCCTGGCCCGCCAGCGGCCCGAGCGTGCGCGACAGCGTGGACACCCCGAGGTTCGGCGTCGCGAACCCGCCCGCCTGGTCGCTGCGGAACGTCACGCCCAGCGTGTGCGCCTGCAGGCCGGCGAACGGATCGGCCGGCAGGAACTTCGAGAAGTCCTCGCGGACGATCTCGGCGAACACGCCCGTCGCGCCATCCAGCCCCTGCGCCACGAAGCCCGGGTGCAGCCGGATCGTGGTGGGCGCGTCGGTCCCGAGCAGCTCCTGCACCTGCGGGATGTTCACGTCGGCCTTCAGCAGGCGCGGCGCCTCGCCGCCGTTCACCATCACGAAGTTGAGGGCACGCGTCACGAGCCGCGTGTTGTCCGAACCCCCACCGGCATCCCGCTCCGCGAAAAGCAGCTTCTGGCCAGGCACGACGGCGGCGCGCGCATCGAGCAGCGCCTTCGTGCTGCTGTCGTTGTACGCCTGGATCGCCGTCGTCCTCCTGCTGCCCGTGTCGCTGATGGAGACGAACATCATCGGGATCGTGAAGTCCACGTTGGCGCCGTCGGCGTCGGTCCCCACGCCGTGGAACTTGAATCGGGCCCGATCCGCGGGGTTGGGACTGGTCATCACCTCCACCCAGAACGACCGCACGCCGGACGCCACGTACGCCGGCATCGCGATGTCGGGCGTGACGAGCGTGGTGAGGCGGACCCGCTTGGGGGGCATGCCCCGGTCGGTCGCGGCATACTGCTTCTCCGGCTCGCGGACGACGATGAACATGCGCTGGAAGAGGCGCGCGACGACGAGGCCGCCCTCCTCGCGGAACTTGCGCTCGGTCACCTTCACCAGCGCGGCGCGGTTGCGGAACGGCAGCAGCTCGCCTTCGTAGACGATGCGCACGTAGTGATCGCGACCCTGCGCGGCGATGTACACCCACTCGGAGAGATCCAGCTGCTCCTCTTGCTGGCGGATGAGGACGGACAGCGCCGTGGGGAGCCGCGTCGCCGCGATCGGGCCAAGGTCGGCCACGGCGCCGGACTCGGCGGGGGCATCGCCCGGCGGTTCGAGCTGGAGGCCGGGCCGCAGGCGGCGGAAGATGTCGTCGAGCCGCGGTGGATCGAACACGATCCTCCGGCGCGCCTTCGCGGGCGGCGTCCAGTGTCCGCGCGATCGCAGGTAGCCGCCCAGGGACGACAGCATCAGCTGACTGGCGTAGAAGGGCTCGGGGACGTACGGCCGGGTGATCGTGATGGGGACGCCACCGAACGCCAGCGCCGACACCCGCGTGGCGGACACGGCGGTGTGGGGAGACAGCCCGCCCCCGAGCACGCCGCCGATCCCGCCGAGGTTGACGGTCACCTTCCCCTCGTACCCGTGGAAGGCCGACGTCAGGACCACGATCTGATGGCGGTCGCTCGGCGACATGGCCGAGAGACCGAGCCGCGGATCTTCAGCGGTCGGGTCCGGCATGGCCACCGGGTTGTAGTCGTCCGACCAGATCGCGCGGAGCGACGCCGGGGCCGCCACCGAGAGCTCTGCCGGGCCCTCGGCCGTGGCCAGTTGCAGCCGCGTATGCCAGAGCTCGGTGCGGCCCGCGGCCGTGAAGGGCCGGAGGCGATGCGCCCACCGCACGGCTGCCGTCGGCGAGATGAACAGGCGATACGGCAGCTCGATGGCGGTCTCGAGGTCGCCGGGCTTCTGGATGGCGGGCGCCTGCGCGATCTGCGCGGCGGTCGGGTTGGGCCCGATGGCGGCGATGGGGCTGACCTTCAGGTCGAGGCCAGACCAGTCGAGCAGTCCCTCGACCGTGAACGGGATCTCGGTACCGGCCGGCACGGCGAAAACGAGGCGGCTGGTGCGTGCGATGCGGGCTTTCACCGAGCCCGGTGGGTCGGGCGTGCCGATCGTCTGTGGCGGGGGCGGCTCGGTCTGTCCGGGCGGTACGTCGGCCGGGACGATGCTCGCCTCGAAGGTGGCGGCCTCGGCAATCGTCTGCGGCGGGAAGGTGACAACGAGGTAGGCCGGGAGTGCTGCGTCCTCCACCACCAGTGCCGTGCCACCGTCGTTCGAGCGGACCCTCCTGAGGTTGTGCGCCTCGATGTGCAGGCGAAGCAGATCATCGGGCCTGGTGACCTCGGTCGTGAACGCCATGGGAGACCTCCGCCTGGAATGGTCCGGGGCGACGAGCGACACACGCCGCCCACCGCGGTGGGGGCGTTCGGCCGCGGGAGGCGCTCAGGTGGGGAAGGGGTGCCAACTATGGCACCGGCGGTGTGCAAAGGCAAGGGCACACTCACGCGACGTGCGGCGGTGCGGCGCAGATCTCACAGGCGGTGCCCCGCGCGTCCGCCGGCTGGCAGTAGCGGTAGCAGCCCGCGTCCGCCAGGCGCATCGGGATCCGTCCGTCCTCCCGCGGGGCACAGGTGCTCGCGCACGTCAGCACCTGGCGGACCAGCAGATCCAGCAGCGCCCGCGACTCGTTCAGGCACGGCAGGTGCCGCGCCTCGAGCGAGGGCTCCTGCGCCAGCGCCACCCGGCCTTCGAGTTGGCTCTCCGCGTTGTCGCCGAGGAACCCGTATGGGAAATAGACGACCCGCCGGAAGCCGGCGGCCACCACGTGCCTCAGCGCCTCGGCCACCGGCGGTTCGGTCCAGCGACCGCCGCGCGAGTGGTTCAGCCACCCGTTCACCACCAGGCCGAAGTGCCCCTCGAGCCGGCCGCGGATGTCGTGGCACAGTGCCTCGGTGGCCTCGCGTCCGGTGTCGATGGGCTTCGGCGGCTCCAGCACCGTGCCGTGTGCCGCCAGCACGAGCGCGACGTCCTTGCCCTGCCAGCCCTGTTCCGCGTCCGTCAGAGCGAGCACGTGCGCCGCCGACGCCTCGCCCAGCACGTGCGGGCCCAGGGCGCCGAGGACGTACGTCGGGCCCTCTCGCCCGTCGGAGGCCTCGCGCGTCAGCTCGTGCGTGAACGCCGAGTCGGCCGCGTAGAGCGGCACCACCCACACGGGCTCGTGCGGTGGAATCCGGTGCACCACTTCCGGCACGAGCGGGTGCCGGTACTCGTAGGCGACGTGCACGTGCCACGTGGCGTCCGGCGACACCTGCACCAGGCACGCGTGCAGCCCACGAGCCTGGCGCTCGGTGATCGACTCCAGCGGCGATCCGTAGTCGTACTCGCGCCACGACCGGCGGCGGCCCCGTGCACGCGCCAGCGCGATGACGGGCAGCAGGGGACGTGGAATCGCATCGACCTTGCGCGTCAGCCCGTGCAGGATGCGCCACGAGTACGCGAGCTGATCGACGAACGCGGGTGTCGGCGGCTCGCCGTACGTGGCGAGCACGACGTGACGGGTCCCGGTCACGAGCGGACTCCGGGGACGGCGGAATGGCTTTCGACACGGCTCGAGCCGGGGAGGTCCCGTCGCTCCGAGCGGTTCTGTTGCGCCCCCTGGTCCCGTCGTTCCGAACCGCCCTGTCGATCAGAGGGCGACGTGCCCCACAGCTGGCCGATGACCTGCCGCGCGGTCTGGCGTCCCCTCTTCACCGCATGGTTGAACGACACGCCATCGTACGAGGTGCCGCATACGTGGAGCCCGGGATAGGCACGGGCGATCGTCCGCAGCCGGTCCATCCGGTGCAGATGCCCCACGGTGTACTGGGCAATCGCCTGGGGCCACCGGACGATCGAGGCGTGGACGGGGGCAGCCCGCACGCCCATCACCTGGCCCAGCTCCGCGCGTGCGAGCCCGAGGATCTCGGCCTCGGAGAGGTTTGCCAGGCCGGGCACGCGCGAGCCACCCAGGATGGCCCGGAACAGTGCGTGACCGTCCGGCGCTCGACCCGGAAACAGCGACGACTCCCACACCACGCCGAGCGTCGAGAGTCCCTCGCCCCGGGTCACGAGGTACCCGTACCCATCGAGCGCGCGCGGCACGTCCGAGACCCGGTACCCCAGCGCCGCCACGGCCACGCCCGCGTACGCGACCTCATCGAGCGCGGCCGCCAGTTCCGGATCCAGGCCGCGCACCAGCCGGTTCGTCACGCGGGCCGGCGTCGCGCAGACGAGGCAGTCGGCGTCGAGACTGGCGCCATCGTCCAGGCGCAGCCGCCAGGCGCCGTTGCGACGCTCGACGGACGCCACCGCGACGCCCGTGGAGACGGCATCACCGAGCGCCGTCACCATGGCGCGCGGGAGGACGCCCATGCCGCCGTCGAAGCTGAGCAGGCGGGACGGCCCCAGTCCGGATCGCCGTCGCGCGAACATGGCGCGGAACAGGCCGCCGTGCTCGCGCTCCATCTCCACCATCATCGGAAACTGCGCCGCCACCGACAGCCGGCGGCTGTCGCCCGCGCTGATGCCCGAGACGGCGGTGTCCACCAGGACGTCGGCGGCCTCGGCGCCGATGCGCCGCGCCGCGAAGGCGTGGACCGTCTCGTCGGTGCCGGGTGGGCCCGCCGCCCACGGTTCGGCGAGGAGCCGCAGCTTCCCGCGCCACGACAACGCCGGCGTGCGCAGCAACGCCCCGGGGCCGTCCGGCACCTGGCACAGCCGTCCATCGCGCAGGATGAAGCGCCTGGCCGACGCGGCGTTGGCGGTCACCACGCGGGAGCCGAGGCCCAGCGCCTCGATCAGCGCAAGGGTTTCCGGCTCGCGGTTCAGGAAGCCGTTGGGCCCGGCCTCCACGAGAAACCCGTCGGCGGCGATGGTGCGCGCGTGACCGCCCGCCTGCGGCTCCCGCTCGATCACCCGCAGGTCCAGACGGCCACCCAGGCGCCGGGCCTCGTCCCGCAGCGTGAGGGCCGTCGTCAGGCCGGTGATGCCGGCCCCGATGACGATGACGCGCATCGTCCTCATACCGTCCGGCTGAAGACCGGCCTGGGCCCGGTCGTGCGTGCGCGCAGGTAGCGGTCGAAGATCATGCACACGTTGCGCACGAACATGCGGCCGAGCGGCGTCACCTCGATCGCACCGCGCGTCACCTGCACCAGCCCGTCGGCCTGCGGAGACCCGGGAGCGGTGAGCTCCGCCAGCTCGGGCCCGAAGTACTCGGCGAAGGTGATGCCGAAGCGCCGCTCCGCCTCGGGGACGTCCAGGTGGCCGTTGCACATCAGCTCGGTGATGACATGACGGCGGACGGCGTCGTCGGCGTCGAGCTCGTAGCCGCGATCGATCGGGAAGCGGCCGGCATCGAGCGCCTCGTAGTACTCGTTGAGCTTCTTGGTGTTCTGGACGAATGTGCCCCGCACGTCGCCAATGGCGGAGACACCGAGCGCCACCATGTCACGCGCGGCCTGCACGGTGTAGCCCATGAAGTTGCGGTGCAGCGTGCGCGCCTCGAGCGCGCGGGCCAGCTCGTCCCCGGGCAGCGCGAAGTGATCCATGCCGATCTGGCGGTAGCCGGCGTCGAGAAACGCCCGGCGGGCCAGCGTGAGCAGCGCGATCTTCAGGTCCGGTCCCGGGAGCGACTCCTCGGCCAGGTGCTTCATGTGCGCCTTCATCCACGGCACGAAGGCGAAGGAGTACACGGCCACGCGCTCGGGCCGGAGCGTGATCACCTGCTCCAGCGTGCGGCCGAAGCCCCCGGTGGTCTGATACGGGAGGCCGTAGATGAGGTCGACGTTGATCGAGCGGAAGCCGATAGCCCTCGCGTGGTCCACCAGGCCCTTCGTCAGCTCGTAGCTCTGGATGCGGTTGACGGCCTCCTGCACCTCGGGCGCGAAGTCCTGCACGCCCATGGAGAGCCGGTTGAAGCCGAGCCGACGCAGCGTGGAGAGCTGATCGGTGGTGGTGACACGCGGGTCGATCTCGACGCCGATCTCGGCGTCGGGCGTGAAGGTGAAGTGCCGCGACAGCCCGGCGAACAGGCGCTCGAGCTCGGCCGCCGTGTAGTACGTGGGCGTGCCGCCGCCCCAGTGCAGCTGCGACACCCGCCGCCGGTGAGGGAGGTGCGCCGCGAGCAGGTCGATCTCCTTGTCGAGGTAGTCGAGGTAGCGCCCCGTCACGTCGCGGTGCTTCGTGATCACGACGAAGCAGCCGCAGTAGGCGCACCGTTCCTCGCAGAACGGCAGGTGCACGTAGAGCGAGAGCGGCTCGTCGGGGTGCGCGTCCGCGCGCGCGAGGCTCCTGACGTACGCGTCGGCGTTCACGCCGCCGTGGAACTCCACCGCCGTGGGATAGGACGTGTAGCGCGGGCCCGGCCGGTCGTACCGTGCCAGCAGGTCCGCCATCGACGCGTGCGTGGCTACGTCCCCCATGCGCGCGGCGCCTCGGCGGCGGCGCCCCTCCCGGCCGTGGCGTGCACGGCGGCGACGAGCGCCTCGACGCCCGCGATGGGTGTGTCGGGCAGGATGCCATGCCCGAGGTTCATGATGTGCCCGGGCCGGGCCGCCATCCGGCCCAGGACATCGTCTGCCTGCCGCCGCACCTCGTCGGGCTCGGCGAAGAGCACGTGGGGGTCGAGGTTGCCCTGGAGCGCCAGCTGCGGTCCCACGCGCCTCGCGGCCTCGTCGAGCGGCGTGCGCCAGCAGAGACCGAGCACGTCGGCCCCCGCGGTGGCCGCGTCTTCGAGGAGGTGCGGGCCGCCGTTGATGAAGTAGATCACCGGCGTCCCGAGATCACGGAGGCCGTCCACGATCGCACGCACGTAGCGGAGGGCGAAGCGTGCGTATGGCGCCGGCGCCAACAGGCCCGCCCACGAGTCGAAGATCTGCACGGCCTGCGCACCTGCCGCGATCTGCAGCCGCAGATAGTCGGTCATCGCCGCGGCGAGCGTCTCGAGCAGCCGCTCCAGCGTGGCCGGCTCCCGGTACAGCATCGTCTTCACGGCGCCGAACCCTTCCTTGCCCTCGCCCTGCACCAGATACGCGGCGAGCGTGAACGGCGCGCCGCAGAACCCGATGACCGGGGTGCGGCCGTCCAGCTCGCGCCGGAGCAGACGCATCGCCTCCGCCACGAAGGGCACTGTCTCGGCGGCCGGTCGCGACTCGAGCGCGTCCACCTGCGCCCGCGTGCGCACGGGCTCGGCCAGTGTGGGCCCCGGGTTGAACGTCATCCGGCAACCGAGCGCCTCGAGCGGCAGCAGGATGTCGGAGAAGATGATCGAGGCGTCGAGGGGAAACCGGCGGAGCGGCTGCAGGGAGGCCTCCACGGCCAGTTCCGGCGTCTTGCAGAGCGTCAGGAAGTCCACGCGCTGGCGGAGCGCGCGATACTCAGGCAGGTACCGGCCCGCCTGCCGCATGATCCACAGCGGCGTGCGATCCACCGGCTGGCGCCGGCAGGCCTGGAGGAACCGGTCGTTCATGCGCGGGCGTCCCTGAAGGCGGCCTGCGCCGCGGTGATGGTGTGATCGACGGCCTCGGCGTCGTGCGCCGCCGAGATGAACGCTGATTCGAACGGCGAGGGCGGCAGCAGCACCCCGCGCGCCAGCATGCCGCGGAAGAACCGCGCGTAGCCCTCGCGGTCCACTGCTGCCGCATCGTTCCAGGACCGGACCGGGCGGGCCGAGAAGAAGACGGTGATCATCGAGCCGACCCGCTGGATCGTGACCGGCACGCCGGCGGCGCGGGCGGCGTCCTCGAGGCCCTGCTGGAGCCGCGCACCCCGCGCCTCGAGGTGGTCGTAGAGATCGGGCCTCGCATCGATCGCGTCGAGGGTGGCCAGGCCGGCGGCCACTGCCAGCGGGTGCGCCGCGTAGGTGCCCGCCTGGTAAACCGGCCCTTCCGGCGCCACCTGCCGCATCAGCGCCCACTGGCCGCCGAACGCTGCCAACGGCACACCGCCGCCGGCAATCTTCCCGAGGGTCACGAGATCCGGAGTCACGCCGTAGCGATGGGCGGCGCCCCCACGCGACACGCGGAAGCCCGTCATCACCTCGTCGAAGATGAGCACCGCGCCGGATCGCGTGCACCGATCCCGCAGTCCTTCCAGGAAGCCCGGGACCGGCGGCACGCAGCCCATGTTGCCCATCACCGGCTCGACGATGACGGCCGCCACGCCTTCGTCGGCGCCGGCCATGACGCGGTCCACGCTCTCCAGATCGTTGAAGCGCGCGATGCGCGTGTCCCGGGCCGCGCCGGGCGTGACGCCAGGCGAGTCGGGCACGCCGAACGTGGCGGCGCCGGACCCCGCGCTGACGAGGAACATGTCGGCGTGGCCGTGATAGGCGCCGGCGAACTTGACGATGGCGTGGCGTCCCGTGGCTGCACGCGCCAGCCGCACGGCGCTCATGGTCGCTTCCGTGCCCGTGACCGTGAAGCGCACCATCTGGCAGCCCGGCACGCGCGAGACGATGCGCTCGGCCAGATCCACTTCGGGCGGGGACGCCAGGCCGAAGACGAGCCCGCGGCGCGCGGCGTCGACGACCGCCGCTTCCACCGCGGGGTGGCCGTGGCCGAGCAGGGCCGGGCCCCAGGCGCCAATGTAGTCGAGGTACGTGCGCCCGTCGCTGTCGGTGAGGCGTGCGCCCTTCGCGGAGACGATCGCGATGGGGTCGCAGTGCATGGCTCGGAACGCCCGTACCGGCGAGTGCACGCCCCCGGGGGTGACGTGTCGCGCACGGTCGAACCAAAAGCGCGCCGGGGCCGTGGGCGCGACGCTCATCGCAGGGCCGACGGGACTGACGTCCCGACGCTCCGTATCGCGCCTTCCACGCCCAGGGCCAGGTCGCGCGCGAAGTAGGTGATCAAGATGTCGGCGCCGGCCCGCCGCAGCGCGATGGCCGTCTCGTGCATGGCGCGGGGCAGGTCCACCCAGCCGCGTTCCGCGGCCGCGTGCAGCATCGCGAACTCGCCCGAGACCTGATAGGCGACGACCGGCACGTCCACGCGCGCGCGGATCGCGCGGATGACGTCCAGGTAGGGGAGGCCCGGCTTGACCATCACCATGTCGGCGCCCTCGTCGACGTCGGCCAGTGCCTCGCGAATGGCCTCGCGAACGTTGGGGGCGTCCATCTGGTAGGCCCGGCGATCGCCGAACTGCGGTGTCGAGCCGGCGGCGTCACGGAACGGTCCGTAGAAGGCCGACGCGTACTTGGCGGCGTAGGACACCATGATCGTGTCCGTGTAGCCCGCGGCATCCAGGGCCCCGCGGATGACGCCGACGCGGCCGTCCATCATGTCGGAGGGCGCGATCACGTCCGCCCCGGCCTCCGCGTAGGTCACCGACGCGCGTGCCAGCAGCGGCAGGGTGGCGTCGTTGTCCACGTCGTGGCCGTCGAGCAACCCGCAGTGCCCGTGATCCGTGTACTCACAGAGGCAGACGTCCGCCCACACCGTGATGTCCGGCGTCTCTCGCTTGATGCGGCGGATGGCCTCGGGGACCGGGCCGCCGGGGTCCCACGCGCCGGTGCCCTGCGCGTCCTTCGCGGACGGGATGCCGAAGAGCAGCACGGCGCCGACGCCGCACGCGGCCAGATCGGCCGCCTCGCGCGCGGCCAGGTCCGCCGACAGCCGCGCGTGCCCGGGCATCGACGGAATCGGATCGCGCACCCCGTGCCCCTCGCAGACGAACAGCGGCGCCACCAGCTGGTCCGCGGAGAGCCGGGTCTCGCGCGCCATGGCCCGCACGGCGGGTGTGCGGCGGAGCCGCCGTCCACGGTGGCGTGGGAAGCTCATCGCGTGACCTCGCAGGACGCGAGCATGTCGGCGGCGCCGAGATCGATCAGGCGACGGGCGGCGGCGGCGCCCAGTGCGGACGGATCGCTGCCGGTCAGCTCGACGCGGACCTCCAGAGGGGCCTCGAGCGCGAAGACGGCGGCCTTCAACACGAGGCCGCCGGCCCCGCTGTCGTACGCGACGGCGCCGACCGGGACCGAGCAGCCGCCGCCGAGCGCGTGCAACACCGCCCGCTCGGCCTCCACCGCACGGCGGGTCCGCTCGTCGTCGAGCGCGGCCAGCGCCCTGCGCAGATCGTGGTCCGCGTCACGGCACTGCACCGCCAGCGCGCCCTGCGCTGGCGCCGGCAGCATCACGTCCACGGGGAACACTTCGGTGATGTGCGCGTCGAGGCCCAGCCGGACCAGTCCCGCGCGAGCGAGGACGATGGCTTCGAGCTCGCCGGACGTGACTTTGCCGACCCGTGTGGGCACGTTGCCGCGCAGCATCCGGATGTCGAGGTCCGGCCTCGCGGCGCGGACCTGGGCGGTACGCCGGGCGCTGCACGTGCCTATGCTCGCGCCGGCGGGCAACGAACGGAGCGTGTGCCCGTGGTGCGCGCACAGCACGTCTTCCACGGGCCCCCGCGGCGGCACGGCGGCCACAACGAGGCCCGGCGTGTGCTCGACGGGAAGGTCCTTGTAGCTGTGCACCGCCACGTCCACGCGGCCCTCGACCAGCGCGCGCTCCAGGGTGGCCGTGAAGAAGCCGGTGCCCTCGACGCTGGCGAGCGGCACGTCGGTGATCTGATCGCCCGTCGAGACGATTTCCACGAGCGCGGTGGGCAGGTGCGGCGCCACCGTGGCCAGTCGGGTCGAGATGTGGCGTGCCTGCCACAGGGCCAGTGCGCTCCCGCGTGTGCCGATCCGGATGGCCGTCACGCGTCGGCTCCGGAATCCAGCGCGAACAGCCGCCGCAGGTACTGCGCCTGTGCGGGGTCGAGCGGCACGTCGCCCGTCTCGAGCGAAGCCAGTGGAATGGCGAGGACCTGTTCCAGCAGCCGGCGGCTGAGCCGTTCCAGCACGCGCACGTCGGCGGCGGGCGTGTCGGCCAGCTCCTGCCGGGCCCGCGCGAGCTCGGCCCGCCGGATGCCCTCGACCTTGCGCCGGAGATCCGAGACGAGCGGTCGAAGCGTGTGATGGCGCGCCCACGCCTGCAGGTGGTGGATCTCGCGAGTCACGACCGCTTCCACTTTGGGAATCTCGCTGGCGCGCCGGTGGCGCTGCCGCTCCACCTGCTGCTCGAGCGCGCCGAGATCCACGCGGGTCACCCCTGGCACCTCGCCCGGTTCCACCACCGGCGGCATGCTGAGATCCACGATCATCAGGGGGCGCCGATCGCGCACGGCGACCGCCTCGCGCAGCGCCTCGCGGTCGATCACGTGCGTCGGGGACGCCACCGCGCAGATCACGGCGTCGGCCTGTCCGACCTCGTCGAGCAGGTGATCGAGGGACCGGGAATCGGCCTCGAGTGGCGCGGCCACGGCGGCCGCCCGATCGAGGGTGCGGTTGACGATCACCAACTGGCCGACGCCGAGCCCCCGCAGGTGTCGCGCGGCCTTCACCCCGGTGGCGCCCGCGCCCACCACCACGACCCGACAGCGTTCCAGCGGCATGGCGGCGGCCACCAGCTGCACGGCTGCCGACGCCACCGAGAGGGCCCCGACCCCGATGCCGGTTTCGGCGCGCGCCATCCGGCCCGTCCGGAGGGCCGCCTGCACGACGCCCTGCAGGAAAGGCCCGGCGGCGGGACCGGCGTCGAGGGCCGCGCGGACCTGTCCGAGGACTTCAGCCTCGCCGAGCACCAGGGACTCGATTCCGCAGCACACGCGGAACAGGTGCGTCGCCGCGGCCGTGCCCCGGAGCGGCGATGCCGCGTGCAGGACCGCCCGCGCGGCCTCGGGCAGTCGTGCCTCCACGAGGCGCCGGACCTCCTCGTCGTCTCCGGGGACGCGGGCCCGCCAGTAGACCTCGGTGCGGTTGCACGTGGCCAGCACGAAGGACTCGATGCCTGCGTCGACCAGCGAGGCCTGCAGGCGGGTCAGGCCATCCGGCGGCAGCGCCACCTGTGGCAGGACGTCGATGCCGACGTTGCGGTGATGGAGGGTGAAGGCGCGCAGGGCGGCAAGCCCGCTCAACTCGGCCACGGCGCGAAAGTGCGCCTCGGCGGGCACGGTGGAACACACGCCCTGATGCGGGCAGCCGTGGCTCTGCGACATGACGCTGTGATGGCAGCGTACGCGCCGGCGGCGGGTCGTGCAATTCGCGAAACTACCGAGGTGCGATCCGTAGAACTACGGACCGTGCGGCGACTCGATGATGCCCTCGCGGATGGCGAGCTGGATCAGCAGCGCGAGGGACTTCACGCCCAGCTTGTGCATCAGGTTGGCGCGATGGGTCTCCACCGTGCGCACGCTGATGTCGAGGCGCTGCGCGACTTCCTTGCTCGAGAGCCCGCGGGCGAGCCAGCTCAGGACCTCGCGCTCGCGGTCGGTGAGCGGCGTGCCGCGCGCCTCTGCCGGCGTGTCGCCGCGCAGCAGTTCCGCCATCAACGCCTGAATCGAGGGACTGAAATAGGTGCGGCCGGCGAGGACCGCCTCGACCGCGGCCACCAGGTCCTGCACGGCCGAGTCCTTCAGCAGGTACGCGTCGGCGCCGCCCTGCATCGCCCGCGCCACGTACTCGCGGCCCGCATGCATCGTCAGCACCACGACCTTCAGCGCGGGACGCGCGGTCTTGAGGGCCCGCAGCACGTCGAGCCCGCCCGTGCCCGGCATGTTCAGGTCCAGCACGAGGACGTCGGGCCCGGTCTCGCTGACGAGGGCGAGCGCCTCGGCGCCATCGGCGGCTTCGCCCACCACCTCGAAGCCGGGCTGGGCCTCCAGGATCCGGCGGATGCCGCTCCGGACGAGCGTGTGGTCGTCGGCGAGGATCACCCGGGTGCGCGGCACGGTCACGACGCCTCCTCGAGGGGAATCTGTGCGTCGAGGCGCACGCCGTGCGCGGTCCCGGCGCCTATCGCCATGTGGCCGCCCAGGGCCGTGATGCGCTCGCGCATCCCCAGCCAGCCCATGTGGGGGCTGGCGTCCGCGGCGATGCCGCGCCCGTTGTCCTCCACCGTGATCCGCACCTCGTGCGCGTCGGTCACGAGGCGCACGTGCACGTCGGTCGCGCGTGCGTGCCTGGCCACGTTCGTCAGGGCCTCCTGGATCACACGATAGATCACCACCTCGACATCGGGCGGCATCCGGCGCGTGGCGCCCTCCAGATCCAGGGCCACCTGGATGCGCGTGCGCCCGGAGAAATCGTCCACGAGCGCACGCAGCGAGTCGAGCAGGCCGAGATCGTCGAGCGCGGCCGGGCGCAGCAGGTTGCTGAGGTCGCGCACCTGGCTGAGGGCCTTGCCCACCAGGGCGCCGGCTTCGGTGCGGCCTTCCAGCTCGAGCTCGATCTTCACCGCCGTCAGCACCTGGCCGGCCTCGTCATGCAGCTCGCGCGCGATGCGCCGCCGCTCGTCCTCCTGCACGCGCAGCATCAGGCGCGTCAGCTGTTCCAGCTCGGCGCTCCGCGCCGCCAGGCGCTCGCGCTCGCCGCCCAGGACGATGAAGAGGAGGCTGAGGCCGATGGCGAACAGGAAGAGCACGTCGGCGAAGACACCGTAGAGCACCGCCGCCCCGAAGCCGCGGAGCAGGGGATAGTCGAGGTGGTGCAGGCCCCAGACGACGAACACGACCGCAAGCACCGTGGCGGCCGAGCGGCTCGACACGCGGTCGCGCGCACGCCAGAACACGACGCCGGTCGCGATGGTGACGCCGGAGAGCAGCACCGTGGTGGTGATGCCGGCCACCATCATGCTGCCCATGCCATAGATGGTGACCCACGCCCACAGCACGGAGAGCGGCACGGCGATCGCGTGCACCGGTCGCAGCCGGAACCCCCGGGAGAGCTGCAGGGCCGCCGCCAGGAGCAGCAGCGCGCTGATGGCCGTGGCGGCCTGGTGCAGGAACAGCCAGACCATGTCCCGGCGGACCAGGAACGCGGACATGCAGGCGAGCCGGACCACGTAGACGGACCAGGCGAGCGCCCAGGTGAGGAAGTAGGGGCCGCCGTGCCGCTGGTACAGCGCGTAGCACGCGATCGCGAGCACGGAGGTGAGCACCGACTGGAAGCCCAGCGCGCTGCACTCGACGAAGGTGCGATCGAGGCTGTCGATCGCCGCGTTCGCGATGTCCTGCGCGGTCATGCGGGCGTCGCCTCGGACGGATGCGCCGGTACCTGCGCGGCCCGCAGGCAGGCCAGCGTCTCGGCGGCGGCCTCGAACGACGCGGACGGGGACATGACGCACGGCACGCCGCGTTCGGCCAGGGCCCGCGCGGTGGTGCCGCCGATGGCGACCACCGCTCGCAGTCCCGAGACGATGTCCGCGCCGATCGCCTCGATCAGCGTGGTCGCGGCCCGGGGGCTCGCCAGCACCACCGCGTCCGGCGCCGCCGCGGCCCAGTCGCGCCGGATGGCCTCAGCGGGCCGCGGTGTCATGCGATAGGCCTCCACCACGTCCACACGGGCACCGGCCTCGGCCAGTCCCTCGATGAGCGACGTGCGTCCGCCGCCGGTCGTCAACACCAGGACCGGGAGGCCGCCCCATGCGTCCATCGGCGCCAGCGTGCGCCACAGCGCGTCGGCCCCGGCCCGCTCGGCCACGACCGGCGGCGGCGTGGCGCCGTGGGCGACCAGGGCCGCGGCGGTGGCGCGGCCGACCGCCGCGCTCCTCAGGTTCGCCGGCCATGGTCCCGGCCGCCGGCCGCACAGCGCCTCGACCGCCCGCACGCTGGCACAGATGACCCAGGCGTACTGCTGGAGATCGGCAGCGGCACGCACCAGCGCGTCCTGTTCAGCCGGAATCGTCTCCGTCAGCACCGGACACGCCGGCGTGGCGAACCCGTGGCGCCCCAGCGCCTGCTGCAAGGGCCCGGTGTCCGGCTCGTCGCGCGTGATGGCCACGCGCCACGTCCGCAGGGGAACGGTCGAGATCGGCACGTCTGCGTTGAGTGTAACCGTCTTCAGCGACATAATCTGGCGGGTAGGTTTCTCCTGGATTCTGCTCCGAGTGCTCCCCCGTGTTACGCCTGCGGTACCGCCACGCTCGCTGAATGGGCATTTTGCCCTGCGTGCGGGACGCCGCTCGGGGCGCAACCGTCAGCGTCGGAGCCGTCGACCGGTGACGCGGACGAGACCGCCGTGGTCGCTCCCGAGGAGGTGCGGACCGGCCTGACGCCGGCCATGGAGTTCACGCAGTCGGGGTTCACGGTCACGGCTGCGGAGGCGGCCGCCCTGACCGCCGACGGCACCGCCGAGGCACGGCCGGGGTCCGACGCGACCGTGCTGCGGCTCCCGGATGAGGCCGCGACGATCGCGGCTCCGCCCAGGACCCCGACGCCGCGACCGCCCAGCAGGGGCTCGAGCTCCCGCCACCGGCTCGCGACGAGCACGGAGGCCGCCGCACCCACCCAGCACATGCAGCCGGGTGATGCGTTCGGCACGCGCTACCAGATCACGAAGATGCTCGGCGTCGGCGGCATGGGCGCGGTGTACCAGGCCTGGGACGCGGAGCTCGGCGTGACCGTGGCCATCAAGACCATCCGCCCAGGCGTGGGCACCGACGCCGACACGGCGCTCGACGCGGAGCGCCGGTTCAAGCGGGAGCTGCTGCTCGCGCGCCAGGTGACGCACCCGAACGTCGTTCGCATCTACGACCTCGGCGAGATCGAACGGACGAAGTACATCACGATGTCGTTCGTGGACGGGGAGGATCTGGCCAGTATCCTCGCCCGCGACGGCCCGCTGCCGATCCCGCAGGCGCTCCCGATCATGCGGCAGGTGGCCGCCGGTATGGGCGCGGCACACCTGGCCGGCATCGTCCATCGCGACCTAAAGCCGGCGAACATCATGGTCGACCGATCGGGCCAGGCGCTGGTGATGGACTTCGGCATCGCGCGGTCGGTGGACGGGCCGGCGGACGGCGCGACGGCGGAAGGCACGCCCGCCCAGGGCACGCCGGCGCTGCCCGAACGCCTGAGCAGCCACATGATGGCGTCGGTGACGGCGGCGCCCACCCAGGCGCTGACGGTGGCCGGCAGCGTAATGGGGACGCTGGACTACATGGCGCCCGAACAGGCGCGGGGCCAGCTGGTGGATCAGCGTGCCGACGTCTACGCGCTGGGGCTGATCATGCGCGACGTGCTGCTGGGCCGCACGTCACGGCCGAAGACGGGCAACGCTTTCGCCGACCTGAAGGACCGCATCGCCGAGCCGCTGCCGTCTCCCCGGACCGTGGACCCGGCGTTCCCTGAAGCGTTGGACACGGTGATCTCGCGCGCGCTGGCGCTGGATCCGGCGGAGCGATACGCGTCCGCCCACGAGATCGCCACGGCGCTCGACGCGCTGGACGACGAGGGGACGTTGAAGCCGGTCTACAAGCGGCTGACGCGGCCCATGATGGCGGCCATCGCCGCTGGCGTGGCGCTGCTGGTGGGCGGCACCTGGTACCTGGCGCGCGGGCCGGCCATTCCGGTCGAGCACGACCCGGTGGCGGTGTTGATCGCCGATTTCCAGAATCAGACGGGCGACCCGACGTTCGACCACACGCTCGAGCCGGTGATGAAGCTCGCCCTCGAGGGCGCGGGGTTCATCAGCGCGTACGACCGCAGCGTCCTGCCCCGTACGCTCGGCGTGCCGGCGCCGGACGTGCTGGACGAAACGGCGGCCCGCGAGCTGGCCGTGAAGCAGGGCGTCGGGGTCGTCCTGTCGGGCGCGCTCACCAGGAGTGGCAGTCGCATCGCGGTGGCCGTGACGGCTACGGAGGCGGTCACCGGCAAGGTGATCGCCACCCAGAACGACACGGCATCCAGCAAGAACGCCGTGCTCGGCGTCGTCACCGGGCTGGCGGAGGGCGTCCGCGAAGCGCTCGGCGACGACACGTCCGACACCGCGCAGCGCTTCGCGATGGAAACGCTGTCGGCCACGTCACTCGACGTGGTCCGCGAGTACGCGGGCGCCATGGAAGCGCTGTCGCGCAGCCGGTTCAACGAGGCGCTCCAGGGCTTCTCGAAGGCCGTCGCGATCGACGCGAAGTTCGGGCTGGCCTACGCGGGGATGGCCATCGCCTCCAACAATCTCGGACGCCCGCAGGACGCCGAGAAGTACGTGAAGGAGGCGTTCGCGCTCGTCGACGGCATGACCGAACGCGAGCGCTATCGGACCCGCGGCCTGCTCTACCTGATCACGAACGACTACCAGTCCTGCGTGCGCGAGTACGGCGACCTCATCGCCCGGTACTCCGCGGACGCCGCCGCGCGCAACAACCGCGCCCTGTGCCTGTCGTACCTGCGCGACATGCCCAGGGCCGTGGACGAGATGCGGCAGGTGGTGCGCATCCTGCCCAACCGCGCGCTGTACCGCCAGAACCTGGCGACCTTCGCCGCCTACAGCGGGGACGCCGCGTCGGCCGAGAGCCTGGCGCGCAGCGCCCAGGAGCTGACGCCCTGGGGGACGCAGGCGCTGGCCTTCGCCCAGGTCCTGCAGGGGAAGGTCCTCGACGCGGCGGCGAGCTACCAGCAGCTCGGAAAGGCCGAGGAGGTCGGGCCCTCGTACACGGCATCCGGGCTGGGCGACCTGGCGCTCTACGAGGGCCGCTTCGCGGACGCGGCGCGCATCTTCGCCGACGGCGCGGCCGCCGACCTCGCCGACAAGGAGCCCGACCGCGCGGCGAACAAGCTGGCGGCGCTCGCCTATACCGAACTGCTCCGCGGCCGCACGCCGGCGGCGGTGGCCGCGGCCGAGAAAGCGCTGGCCACCAGCGAGGCGCGGACGATCCGGTTCCTCGCGGCCCGCGTGCTCGTGGAAGCCGGCGCGCCGGCGAAGGCCAGGCCGATTGCCATCAGGCTCGGGAACGACCTGCAGCCGGAGTCCCAGGCGCTGGCCTCGATCATCGACGGGATGATCGCGCGGGCCGACGGCGACAACCGGAATGCCCTGCGGTTCCTCAACGAGGCGAACACGCAGCTCGACACGTGGATCGGCCACTTCGAGCTGGGGCGCGCCTACCTGGCCGCCCAGGCGTTTCCCCAGGCCGACTCCGAGTTCGAGCGCTGCATCAACCGCCGGGGCGAGGCACTGGCGCTGTTCCTGGACGAGGAGCCCACGTTCGGGTACTTCCCGATGGTCTACTACTACCAGGGCCGCGTGCGCGAGGGGCTGAAGAGCACGCGCGTGACGGAGTCGTACCGCGCCTACCTGGACATCCGCGGCCGGTCCACCGACGACCCCCTCGTGCCCGAGGTGGCCAGGGTGGTGGGCGCGCCGTAGACCATGCCCCGGCGCCCGCCATCGCTGGCCGGGCCGCTCGATGCGTCCCGGCCCTCACACACCGCGCCTACTTCAACTGCAACGTGTATGTCGGGCTGGCCGGGAAGCCTGCCCCGTCGGCCTTGATGGTCAGCAGGTACGTCCCCTTCGGATACGGGACGCCGTTGCTCTTGGTCTGCAGGTTGAACGACCAGATGCAGCCGCTGTAGCCGAAGCCGCTGCTGCCCGGGTCGGTGTTGCGGAACGTGCGCACGGGGGCGCCTGTGCAGGGTCCTGTGGCCGGGCAGGGGCCGACCACCTCCACGACGGGCATCGCGTCAGCACTGTCGATCAGGCCCTGGTCATCCCTGTACGCCCACTGGAGCGGAATCGTGCTTCCGGCATTCGTCTTCGGCGGCGGCAGATTCTTCACCGCCTTGAAGGTGTAGCTGGCCTGCACCGTCACCACGAAGGTGTCGCTGGCCGAGAGACCGCCGGCATCGGTGACCGTCACCGTGATGGTGGCCGTGCCGGTCTTGTTGGCCGCGGGCGTCACCGTGACCGTCCGCTGAGCGCCGCTGCCGCCGAACACGATGTTGGCGGTGGGGACGAGCGTGGTGTTGCTGGAGCTGCCCGCCACGGCGAGGCCAGCCAGGCCGTCCACGTCGCCGATCGTGAAGCTCAATGCACCGGTGGTGCCGTTGGCCGCGATGGTCTTGTCGGCGATGTCGCTGATGGTCGGCGGGTCGTTCGCCGAGGCCACGGTGAGGGTGACCGTGGCGGTGTTGCTGACGCCGGCCTGGTCATCGACCGCCTGGTAGGTGAACGTCGCCACGCCATTGAAGTTCGCCGCCGGCGTGAAAGTGAAGGCACCGTCGGGAGCCAGGGCGACCGTCCCCTGCGCGGCGTCCGGGCCGGCGACGAGAACCGCCGTCAACGTCGCGTCGCTGTCAACGTCGGTGTCGTTACCCAGCACGCCCGGTGCGGGCACGGTCAGCGGCGTGTCCTCGACGCCGGTGAAGCCGTCGTTGGCCGCCACCGGCAGGTCGTTCACCGCCTGCACCGTGAGGGTGACCGTCGCGATGTTCGAGATGGCGCCATCGCCCTCCGCGGTGTAGGTGAACGTATCGGTCCCATGGAAGTTGGCCGCCGGCACGTAGCTGAACGAGCCGTCCCCGTGCAACGTGAATGACAACGCGTGCTGCGGCCCGGTGACGAGCGTGGCCGACAGCGCTGCCGTCCCGTCCGGGTCGTCGTCGTTGCCCAGCACGCCCGGTGCCGCGACTGACAGCGGCGTATCTTCATCCGTGGCGTAGCCATCGTCCTCAGCCACCGGTGGGTCGTTGATCGCCGTGACCGTGACCAGGTTCGACGGGTCGGACCGCGTGCCGTCCACGTAGGTGGCGACGACGAAGTAGGTGAACTGCGCGCCGTTGGCGAGGTTGCTGGCCGAGGTGTCGATCACGGTGTAGGTCGCCTCAGCCGCCGGATCGCTGAGCGCCGCGACCGGCTCCCACGTCTGTCCAGGCACCAGTGCTGCGCCGGGCACGCGGTACAAGGTGTAGGTGGTCACGCCCCCCACCGTAGGCGCGCCGAAGGTCGCGCGCACGTCGTGCAGGTCGCCGTCCTCGGGCCCGGGTTCGTCGGGACAGCCGTCCACGCCCACGACACACGCCTGGAACTCGGTGGGCGGGGTGTTGGCCAGGTCGCCGGCCGTCGTGGCATCGATCTCGCCGCCCTCCGGGTTGTTCGGGTCGCCCAGGAACAGATCGCCGCCCCCGAGGTCGCCCTTGCCGAGATCGCCCTTACCGAGGTCGCCCTTGCCGAGGTCGCCCTTGCCGAGATCGCCCTTGCCGAGGTCGCCCTTGCCGAGGTCGCCCTTGCCCAGGTCGCCCTTGCCGAGGTCACCTTTGCCGAGATCGCCCTTGCCCATCCCGATGGAGAGGGGGCCCACACCCAGCAGTGGCGATCCCGACAGCGTGAAGATCGCGCCCACGTTCCGGCGTGCGCCGAACTGGTTCATCCGGATGTGGGACCAGTCATCCGATCCCGCGAGGACTTCCGGGGCTCCGCTGTAGTTGACGTCCTGCGCCGTCGCGCTCGTGGCCACGTCGCCATCGGCGTCCCAATCCGCGCCATCGGCGGCCCGGCGCGCGTCGATCCGCACCATCGCCAGCTCCCCCGGTGCCAGCGACGAGCCGTTGCAGTGACGCAGGGCTGGCGTGGTCCGCCCGGCCAGGTAACTCGTCTCCAGCGGGGCATACCACCCCAGGCGGTACGGCGAGGCGACATTGCTGTCGAGGCTCGTTTCGTCCACCGTGGCACCGACGGTTCCGGAGAAGTCCAGGTGCGGGCGTCCGTCATCGTCGAGCAGGCCACGGAGCTGGTACAGGTAGTTCATCACGCTGAGATACGTGGGCTTGCAGTTGGGCTCGAACGCCTCGCCGCCGTGCCGGCGCTCGAAGTTGTGCCCGAGCTCGTGCATGAGGGTCGACCCCTGCATGAACGGCGTGCCGACGGGCGAGCCATCCACGTCGCTGAACCCGCCGAGCGTGATCAGGCTGTCGCCGCCGGGGAAGTCGCCAATCCCCGTGTTCGTCTTCGGGACGAAGAAGTCGGGGTTCTCGGTGAGTCCGGCAGCCGTGCAGGCGCCGTCGGCATCACCGGGGACCGGCACGCCCCCGTTCAGGCACGGAAACTCGGACTTGGGCAGTCCCAGCTGGTGCGCGAAGAGCGCGTAGTAGAACATGTCGTGGCGGTTCGCGTCGAAGCGACGCTCGCACGCGTTGCCTGGCAGGTCGCAGGGATCGGATCCGTCGGGGTTCAGGGGCGGCTGGTTCAACACCTCGTCGCGCAGGAACCGGTAACCCGACTTCCAGCCCACCGTGCCGGGATAGCCCGAGAACTGGCACACCCACGGCGGATCCCCGGGCAGCCGCGTGCAGACGGTGATCGATTCGTCGATCGCCTCGCCGCCGCGGGCCAGACCATCGCCTCGAATCACGTACGGGTCCGCATCTCCCGAGGGATAGCTGCCACCGACGTCGAAATGGACGCGGATGCCCTGGCGATCGAACGCGTCGCCCACCAGCTTCAGGGCCTCGTGCCCCGGCAGGTGGCTGTGTGCGGGCTTCTCGATACCGCCGTACGCGGTCGGCACCCCGGTCTGCATGTACCCAATCTCGATGAAGAGATCCCGCTGCGCCGGGCTCGCACCCATCGCCGCCAGGTTGGGCAGGGCCACGCCGTTCGGGTCGGCGAGGGGCGTGGTCGATTCTTCCCACACGTCCAGCAGGCCGTCGCCATCCGTGTCCTCCACGGCGGTGCTGTACACCACGGCGGCCCAGCTGATGCAGTCCTTGGCCAGGAAGATGCCCGAGTAGTCGCCGCTGACCGTCACCTCGCTCGTCACGCCGCCCGCTGGCGGTTCGGGCGTGGCCACGGTGGTGAACGTCGGGTTGTCCCACTGTCCGCCCGTCGCCGACCTGAAGGGGTTGGTCGCCAGCAGGGCGCCGTTGAAGCGAAGCCGTTCGGAGAGCGCCAACTGTGCGCTGCCCACAATCGTCGTCAACCGCGCCGGGCCTGGCGTGCCGTCGTAGAAGCCGGCGATCGTCTGCGCGATGCCGCCCGAGCCGGCGTTCATGCTGTACTCGCCGTCGTAGATCACCACGGACTTCAGCGGCGCGGTCGGGTCCGGATCCCGGTAGACGACGACGAGGCTCGCGCCGAGTGGCCGGACGCTGTAGCTGCTGGGCACGGTGACGGCGTGAGTCCCGTTGACCGACTGTTTACCGGTGGTCTCATCGACGTCGAAGAAGCGCAGAACGTCGGCTCGATACCCGAACGTGCGCCTGCTGCTGGTGCCGCCGCTCAGGGGACAGGCATACACGCCCGAGCCGAGCGACTTCGCAAAGGGCCCGTCCGTCGAGCTGAGCGCGTAGCCGCGGAAGGTGGCGCCGAGGCTGCCCGCCGTCGGCGCGGCGCCGTCGGCGATGACCTGCCAGTACAGAAACGCCGCCAGGATGTCGGCGCCCGCAGGCACACCCGACACCGGGACGCTGCCTACGCCGCCGGTGCCGGAGAGGCCCGTGCCCCCGACGACGTAGTCGCCGGTGATGAAGTAGTTCTGGAAGAACTGGAGCGGCGACGAGTGGGCGTCCAACCTCGTGAGCTGGAGATGGAACGCCGCAGCAATCGTCATGGCAACCAGGAACGCGTGGAGCAGGCGAGTCTTCGACACTGGGGGGCCTCGCTACAGCCTGGGGGCTGGGGAACAAAAGAAACCGTGCAACGCGCATCAGACTCTAACGTGGCTGAGGTTGAAAAACCACTGAATCCACTCGTGGGGCCTCGTTTCACACTTCTGCACAGCGCAGGGCGAAGCCTCCTCGCCGACGCGCGGTCACTCGGTGAGCGTGGGGAGCCTGCCGCGCCGAAGCTCGGTCAGTCGGGTGAGCGAAGGCGGGCCCACATCCCGCGCCGCGCCTGGCGCGCCTCGCGTTCCGCGGCCTGGAAGTCGGCCTTCCGCCGGTAGGTGAACCGCCGGTACGTCTCCGCGAATCCGGCGCGGATGATGGCCTCGTTCGCGAGCGTGCCGTCCTCGAGGAAGACGTAGGCGAGCGTGCGGTCGTACTGATCCTTGCGCTCGCCGTCGTATTCGAGGCGCACGAGCTTGCCGTCCAGGAGCGTCTTCATGAAGCGCGTGGCCGCGTCCCCGTACGGTTCCGACTCGCGGTAGCCGCCGGTTTTCTCCGGCGCGTCCACGCCGAGCAGGCGCACGGTGCCGATGCCGGACACCGTGATCGTGTCGCCGTCGATCACCTGCCGCACGCGCAGGGTGGCTGCAGATGCCGCCGCCGCAGGGGCCGTGGCCGCAGGTGCCCTGGCTACAGGTGCCTGACCGGCAGGTGCCTGGCGCGCTGGGGCCGGCGGCGGAGGGGCGGTGGCCTGGTCCGCGGCCATCGGACCGCAGGCCAGCGAGGCGAGCAACAGGCACAGGGGCACGAACGGACGCACCATCGGAGTGTATCGCCTAGAACAGGGTGCAGGGGTGCAGGGGTGCAGGGGTGCAGGGGTGCAGGGGGGCAGGGGA